>WSSedB1CaDRAFT_10000280_pt1 | contig 23221 bp, 23 predicted proteins | sample WetSurSB1Cattail_FD_9460 | JGI IMG/M metagenome (IMG submission 9460)
AAAGGGTTCCATGAAAGCACCGCCATCCAAAAGATACACAAATTGATGGCTTTCAAGAACGTCCGCTGCTATGCAGAGATCCGACCATGTATCAACTCTTCGAAACGTCGTCTTACCCGCTGCATCCGTAACAGATAATTGTTTCCGGCTTACATTCCATACCCATTTCCAACCTGTCTGCAACGCATCGTATACTGCGGGATCGTTATCTCCCCACAAAACATTTAGTGCTGACATAAAATCCATTGTAGCCTCATCACCATACACAATGACGTCTGCATCGATGCCAAATGAGCCGAGCGGTTTCAGCCGGACACTAAAAAACGGTTCCGGTGGCCGAGCCAAACTTTTGCTCATACCACCAAAACCGATATTATTATTTATGATTAATCCTGTAGGCACTTTTCATGCCTCCTTTATTGTTGGACCGAAAATCCGTCCATACCATAGATACCCCGACGACGCGTATACGGAAACACTTGATGCAGCAGTCCCGATTTCGGATAGCTGATTTCGTACATCTGCCCAGGTGCCACATTCCGCATCGATATAAAATAGACTCCTGGTACGTAACCGACTGGCGAGAAATTCCGCAGACCATCAGGATCTCGTAGCACATACGCGATAAGGTTCATGTTCACCGTAATGCAGTTCAGCGTGTTCACATTGCGACCGCTGTCCGTGGTGTTTTGACTCTGCAGCTTACTATAGTCCGGAATAAATGCATTCCATTTTGCTGCTGCTGGCACTTCGCTCGTCTTAACCGGTAATGCCAACTGTTTTCCCGTATAAGCATAACTGATATTTGAAGCATCATTCGGACCGGCACTTGCCCATAGAACCGATGGGTTTCGAAGTGGCGCTGCATCGATATCTGCTCGCAAGAATGTTGCTGCATTGGTCGTCATAGAAAAAAGCGGCACGCTCTCTGTCTCAATAGTTGTGGCATCAAATGTTTTAGATGCCGTAAACATATTGTAGCTGTTGCGACTGCCAGATAAGATTAAGCCACCATCCCAGTCACCAATTTTCTGCAGCGCACCCAATGCAAGGTGCTGAAATACCCCATCCGTTTCCACACTTACGATAAGTAGTGGTGCCGGGTCCGTAATTGTATTGCAATATAACGTGTGACTGCCCGCCGGATTTACCGGAATTCCTACACCAAGAACCTCCTGCGTACCAACATGCTTTGGAGCATTCGGCTGATCATACCAATAGCCAGAAGCAGGCTTATCCGTATGCGCTGTGCTGGCCACAAGACCAATGCCATATGCATTGCCATCATTTCGCTGGGATGGAAATATCTTCTTTCCGGCCGCTGTCCGAAACTGTCCGAACACGGTACCATCTGCAGACTTCAGACTGAGTAGCACCCCATCCGAATTACTACTCCCATCGATCGGCAGATCACTCACGCAATTTTGTAAGACGGTCCAGCCATTGGCCGCTGCGAATTCACTAACCTTTGTCAGTATAGCTGCCGCGTCCACAAGACCTGTATATTTTTGATATGCCATATTCATTCCTCCAATCGGATTAAAAGATTCATCATCTTCGATATTTTTTCTATGCGACGTTCTTGGACCAGCAGAGTGTCGACATCACAATTGTAAACAACCCCCGCATGACCTGGGATGTGAAATTTACGATCTTCCCAACCATTCGGGATTGAGAGATATTTTTTACCGCTGATCGTAATTTCACCGTACTCTTTCATTGGCCGGCTCGAAAAAAACATGTAAGGGAGCTTTCCAAGAATGCCCCTGCATTCACTATCCATCTGCAGAAGCTCTATTGGTTCAAGCTTCAGCTTTCCATAGCCATGCGCAAAATCTTCAATATCATTTTCCGTCGGTCGAATACGAAATTTTATGTTTTGTGGCCGTGCCGGTTCCTGCCTTACAAAATGGTAATTTGTTACGTATCCATTGCAGACATGATCTGCAACAGCCGTAATAGCCTGTACATAGTTTGCATAGCCCTGCCACGTTCCATCCGGGTGGCAAAGCATTACCTGCGTAGGAATACCTGCCGCGTCCCCAGCTGCTGTTGCAAATGGTGCAATTCCATGTGTAAGGCTCCACTGCTGTGGACGATAATCCAGCCGCATACCAATAACGGGTACCGGACTTCTCTGATTTGGCGAATACCAATAATTCCTGCCAACCGAAACAAGACCAGACGTTCCACCAACAACTGCTGCAGGAAAAGCGTATTCGCCGCCATCATACGGCTCAAATTGGCCCAGGAATGCACTGTCCCAAACTTCTGCATTATTCATAACTATAATGAGCCGCTGCGCATCCTTAACAAGCCAAAATTTAAATACGTCGATTGTTGGCCCAGTAAAGTCTATGCTTAACGTGGGATACCCACAACCTGGGAGCAATGGCGGATTGTAGTCAACCTTACCGCCATTTTCCTGCATATATTGAAGCGGTAGCAATTTGATGTTGGAAAAGTCTATACCCCCGCCTTGCTCCTGCCAATCAAGTTCTGCTGAATATTGCTTGAATATTCCAAGATGGAGGACCTGCGCTGAAGCTTCAAAAATGTCTGGTGTTTCAACAAACGGCATCTTAGCTGCATCAAAATCTTTCCCCGGCTTATTTAGTCCATTTGGACTCCATACAAAATGCGTGGCTAGATTCTTCTTTTGCAGGAACCAGTCTGCATAGGTTTTCCCCTTCTCAATTTCATTCGGTAACAACCCAATATATTGATATTCTCCTGACTCTCTACCTGCCGCTTTCAGAATTGTACCGCGTGGCCATGGCTCATTACGCATAAGTGTCCAGGCATCATCTCCCTGAACAGTTTTGTCCGTTACCCATGTAATAATCTGAGTAATAAGATTATCAAAGCTTGCAGCTGTTCCTTTTGTAATTTTTATGGCCATACGATCACGCCCATTCTATGACATGATACTGATCATCTTCGCGCCGAAAGATGTTGTTAAAAATCTTGTAGGTTTTATCCTTGTATATAACATTATCTTTAACCGACAAATCTGCTCGACCACCAATCCAATACAAACCATCAAACTCTCCTACCATCCCTACTGGATCTGTCTCATAGAGCATAACCGGATATAACATATGATCTTCCATTGTGGCTTCTTGCTTGGATTTTTTGTAAATCGTAAGTGTATCTACAGGTGCGGTATTGATAGGCCACGTCAAAAGGGTGCTGCCACCAAATCGCCAAGCACCATCCGGCCGACGAATGCAGAGGGATGAATACCCACTCTGTGAAATCTGCGGACTCAAGAAAAGGCTGTGTTCATTGCCTTTATTATTCCAAGCATTGCCCTCATATGAACTACCACCGATTGCCATTGGATACGGATACTGCCGTTCAATGGCCACCGGCTTAAAAAATCCCAGATAAGCACCCTCATACTGGTTCGACATTTCTACGCGAAAAGTAATCCGGCTAGTGTTTGCCGTAAGCCAATACGTCATAAATACATCTTTGGCAAGTGGTACACAAGGCAATTTGTCTTTATATATAGCACCCGGCTGCTCATACCATTCAAGATTTTCATCATAGCCACAAAAACCATTCAGAAGAATATTCTCCTGATCCGTTCCCTGTGCTTTGATTTTCATACCGATATAAATTTCATCCTTGCCATCACCGACACCTTTGAGAATAACCTCTGTCGTATCGGAGGTAACAGCAACCGGTCGCATCAGTTGCCATACATTGCCAGCCGTAAAATTATTGCTATCAATGAGAAAAGACGTAATGTTTTGTAATAACTGCTTAACGGTTGTTGCCGTTGCGTTTAATACTGCCAAATGTATCGACCTCCTTTAAATTTGGGCATAAGAAAACCGTCCTTGAAAAAGGACGGTCAAAATGTAAATTAAACATTGTTTTTATAACACTAAATCAATCCATAATGAACCAGTTTCCAAGTAACGCGGCTTAATTCCTATAACTGTAAAACCTTGCTCAATTATGTCATATAAGCTTTCAAAAGAAGCCTCTGAATAGTCCATTCCCATTGCTTGAAAGATTTTCGCAAAATCCAGCAAAACATTTTTCATAGCTGGATTTATATTCTCCATTTTTTCAGCCAGTTCTTTCCAAAACAGCACAGATTCTGTATCTTCCATAGACTCTAGAAATCCTATAGCCCGTCCAAAGCTATCAAACAATCTCGATAATACAATATTTGCTTCTTGCCACATTTGAAGCAAATCATGATGTACAAGATAATTTTGATATGATTCTCTTATTGATTGTTGTGTCAAGTAAAAAATATCAACCGGTGAAAATATGGTTTCCCGCAATGCTTCTTTATCGGTTTTAATTAATTGATATGCTACCTTGTTAGCTATACGCTCGCTATTGACAGATCTAGCTATAAATTCCTTTATCCCTCGCCAGTCATCCACTAAAGGCTGTTCTTCCCTGCCCCTAATAGAATTCACTGCTAACTTTTCACCAACATGGGTTAATTCATGTACTATTACTGTACAAGGAAAACTTTCAGCATCTATAGCTCCAGCAACTATATTTTCAAAAAATATTATACCTGCGAACTCTCTATCACCATTTCTCCAATTAAAAATTTTTCCTGCCAAAACATTTCCTTTTAATGGCGCTGTCACTGAAGGTGTCCCATCTAACAAATGGCTAATAAATTTATTATATGACCGAACAACATTATCAGAAACTACAATTACCTTCAAACAATTCCCTAACGGATAATAATTTTCTACATATTTTATAGCTTCCTTAAACATTTTATCCAAAAGCTGTTTAACTTCTGCACTATTCCATGCTGGTTTATTATTGTCAATTACGATGGCATATTCGCCATCAGAAATTGTTTCATATTCTTTTAACATTGCACAAATCACCCCTAATTATTATACAGCTATATAGATTAATTCATCAATATAAATCAAGGTTACTCACCTACTTATTCTCTTATGCAGTTCAGCATCTAATTTGGCATTTTTTATTCTTGATTTATTAATTTCATTCCGAATAAAAGACTTTCCATAAGCATCAAACACAGCATGTCCATCAATGTAATTTGCAATATGCACTGGGGAACTAATATTTGCACCAAAGTCTGTCATAAATTTACTTGTCATGCCTGATGTGACCCCACCCACAACTCCACCACGTGCAAATTTGGGTAATTTCATTCGCATATTACTAAAAGTGCCATTATTTATACGCCGAAGCATACCACTAATTCTCTTCTTAAAAGTGCCATCATTAATACTTTGAAGTAACGGGGTTCCGACCTCTTTTGCTCCCTTTGCTGTTACAACAAATTCTTTTCTAGATAACAAGCTAAGTATGCTATCGCTTGTCGTTGTACCTGGCCCCTCAGTAAGACCACCTTCTGCAAAACGAGGCACATCGGCAAGATTTCCAGCCGAAAACGTATAGGCTGCTGTGTTCAAAGCTGAGGATGCTCCAGACGGGGCATTGAGCTGTGTTGTAGCTGATTGCAAAGTTGATATTGCCCGCGTAGCAAAATCATTAATGGATTGCAAAAATATATCAGCTTGTGAAATAAATGTAGATGTATAACCTGCCGATTGGCTGAGAACACCACTAATCTTTCCTGTTTGTTGTGTAAATCCATCAAGCAAGTTTCCAGAATAAGCGAAACGGTCATCATATCCTGTATTATATCCTTTGTTCTTATCCCCTAGAAATGACTTGTCAGATTGTGCAAGCGGCTTCGTAACATCACCGCTATAACCAAAGCTCATGTTGTATCCAGTATTCTGCAACGGATTCATATCCTTGACCGGAAACCATTGTTTCATAAGATCGTCACGAATAGACTCTGCAAAAATTTTCTGCATCGATTTTAATACTGAAGTAATAAGATCATTTAGTGCATCCAGTAAGTTTTCCGCTTGATTGACCCCATCCGTAAGGAAAGTTACCAAACCATCATCAAGAGCCTGTTTGCCGGACTGCCCGATCTTTTCTAGCAACGTTGGCATCTTTTCTAACTGTTTATTCAATAAGATGGATTCCTGTAGCCCTGGAATCGTAATGAGCTGCAATGATTGTATTCTGGTATTCAAAACCGCAATCATAGATTCTGAATCCTGACGCTCTGTACTACCCTCGCTGCTCTTATTTCGGATATCCTGCTGTGTCAGCAGTTCTCTCTTATCATTTTCCAACAATTTCCGGTACATCTTTACTTCAGTCTGCTGAACAATACCCTCATCTTTTGCCTTTTTAGCAGTTATCGCTTTTTTAGCATTATCCTTCTGGCTTGTCGTCATAGAGAAGTTATTTTCCACCAAATTGGTTCGGAACGCGGCATAATCATCAATACGCTGAATCCAATCTTTATAGATGCTGCCAAGACTATTGAATACCTTATCAACTTCTTCTTTTATCGACCTATATTCCTTAAGCCCTCCGTTATTCTGGTAATGAACCATAGCTTTTTCTAACTCATGAATCTGATTTCCAACTGAATCAAGTTTCGGTTTCCCTGCTGCATCGACTTGTTTCGTTACGCCATCTATGCCATCCACAAAATCCCCAAAATATTTTTCAACTGCGTCCTTTGCATCATAGAGTCCAAGCGAAATCCTGTATCCCATTTTACTAGCGGTATCCTGCAAATCTTTAACATTTAAATCAAGATCTTGCTTGATATACTTTGTCTGTATGGCATAGGTTTTTTCCTCATATATCGCTTGTAATTTTTTTCTAGTATCTGCATTATCACTTGAACCATATTTTCGCATCTCTTGGGCTGTCTTTATTGTTTCAATAGCGATTTCTTCTTGCATACCCTTAGACATGGTTTCTGACAGTTTCAGGTCAATACCCAATTTATCAAGCAAGTCTTTTTCATATTTAGTAAGTGCTTCTAATGAATCCGCATTATGCAGTACCATGTTATTGGTTAACTGGCTGGCATCGATTGTGTTAAATGTCGGCTGTTTATCTAAATTACCATTTGCGTTAGCTGAAACCGGAGTACCACCTACACCGCCGCGTGCACCGGACAAATCATAATGACTTCCTTCATCGCCAGCGGCAAAACCATATTTCTCAGCAAGTTTGACAAACAAATCATCAAAGCCTCTGACATTAACAATATCAGCTTTCCAACCGCCTTCATGGCCCCATTCTCCTGACGCATGGTAACCTGTCTCAGCACCACCCGTGAGCATAAGTTTTTGCCCAGTTTGTTCCAAAAATTCTTTAGCTAAACCATTCAGCGCATTTTTCACCGTTGCCTGCATATTGGATACGTTGGTTACGTCCTCATTCTCGTTATTCACATCAATGACTCGATTATCCAACCCGTGATAATCGTTTTCCGTTGGTGGTGCATAACCGCGTCCTGCAAGACGATTTTGCTCATTTATAATATCCGCCTGACTATAGGCATCTGCATACGCCTTTTTGAGCGAATCCGTTATCATTCTTAAATCCGGAATATAGCTCATAGATCCATAGTTGTTTTTTACTGCATCAACATAGTTCTGAGTTTCCTTATACGGAGGTGTCCCGTTATATTTCTGTACAGCTTGCGCTCCTGCATTATATGCCGCTGCAGCCTTTTCGAAATCCCCATCAAATGTTGCCAACATATCAGCCAAATAGCGGGTTCCACCATCAATATTTTCATAAGCATTGTGCGGATCGACACCAAGTCCTGCAGCCGTATCCGGCATGAGCTGCATAAGACCAATCGCTCCCGCATCTGATACAACATCTTGTTTACCACCGGATTCCTGTTTCATTAATGCAAGTACCATGCGTGGGTCTACGCCATATTTCAATGATGAATTCATGGCTGCATCAACATATGAAGCATCTATTCCGCTGCTTTTCCCCCACGCTTCAAGCAATTGCTGTATCTGTGATTCCTGAGCAATTGTAGACTTATCATCACCAGTAAAAGCAGATGATTGACTCGTAGCATCTAACGGTCCCCCCATAGCTTTAAGGACTTTAATGCGGTTTTCTTCCTGTTTGGCCTGTAAAGTAACTTCAGCAATTTCCTTTTGCGTTTGGGTTACTTTTTCTAATTGCTTCGTATATTTATTAAGCTCTCTATTTAATTTACTGAGTTCCTTTTGCCTGTCACCCTCATGCTCATAAGGAGTATTTTGAACCGTAGCAATTTCAGCTTGAATCTCATCAATCCGGGCTTGTGCCTCATCCTGCTTTGCCGCTTCTTTTTGGTCATAGTAATCTTTGATGGACAGTGCTCCCTGCTTGAACTCAAGCTCGATATCATCCATCTTTTCTTTAAAATATTCAAGCTGATCTGCAAGATTATCCTTGAGATACTGAACCTGCTCACGCATAGCACGCTGAGATTCCTGAATCGCCTTTTTATCTTCACCCTGCTGTATTGCATTCGGTTTCGCTCCTGGATACGGCTGTTGATTATTCTTCGCGTCATTTATCTTCTTCTGCGTCTCACGCATTTTCTTTTCAACATCATCTTCACCAGCAGATAAATTGTTTTCCAATCCGCTTATGGCTCCACCTATTTTTCCCATAATACTATCAAGCGCACCAGAACGATAAGCCATCCAACCAGTAGCAGCAACACCACCAATACCAATAAGTGCCGCAGGATTTCCAGAAGCGGCTGCCGCTGCTGCGTTCATGGCAATCTGTGCAACACCGGTGGCGATAATTGCTTTGCGCACACCTAGCACAGCTACTTTCACAGCTTGATATGTCAGCGCCAAACTTTCCACCAGTTTTATGACACCTTCGATGATAAGGAAGCCCGCCATCGCATCCACAATCGTATCGATAATTGTCTTTGTTGTAGCAAAAGAACCGTTGGCATCGTCCGCCCCCGCTTTTACAACATTAACGATCGTATCTGCAACATTAAGTAAAATCTCTATCCATGACCCTATACGACTCATAACTTCTATGGCTATCGGTGACAGCGAAGATAATGCCGCCCCAACATCTAAAGCGAAACCATAGGCAAGTTCCATCAGATGACCGAACTGCTCAACTTTTTGCAGTGTTTCTTCTGACATATAAAAAGACCCATCATCATCATAGGCCCCAAACTGTTCCGTAAATCTTGTAAATAAATCCAGTGCTTTCTGAATACCAACCTGCAGAACTGATACGAAATGCAATGCTCCCGAATTTTCATCGATATTCCCACCTGTACCATTAATAGCATTTGAGAACTGATCCGTAAAATTACGCACTTTAGTAAGTCCATGTTCAAGTGCCTGGAACAGTGGATCAAGCGCAAAACCACCAATGTTCGACAAATCATCTTTGATGGTCGAAATCAAGCCATGCATTTTATTGGACATCTTTTCTGCCATACCACCAAAGCGTTCATTCATACCTTCTGTAAGCGCTTGAATAGCAGTATCTGCATCGATGCCAGCGTCACCGATGTTTTTTACTTGGTCTGCGGTTAAATGCAACTTTTCAGCTAAAATCTGCTGTGCAGGAATACCAACTTCGGTAAGCTGCAAAAGCTCATCACCCATAACACGGCCTTTTGCCTTCATCTGACCAAGTGCAATGACAATGCGCTCAATACCTTCCTGTCCTTTGCCTAGGCCAGCGGCAGCATCGCCGACTGTTCGCAACAAAGAAAGTGCTGTATTCGCATCAAAGCCAAATGCAAGCAGTTTCTTCCCAGCATCCGCAACACCTGGAAGATCAAACGGTGTTTCTGCAGCAATTTTTTTAAGGTCGCTTAAATATTGGGCTGCCAATTGTGAGTTTCCTAAAAACACTTCAAATGCTGCCTGATTATCTTCCATGTTGGCGTTATATTTCATTGCAACGCCTATCGTGCTATCCAATGCTGCTTTCACAAGATTCAGCGCACCATAAACACCGGCTGAAATAATACTCAGGTTGGCAAGTCCTGAGCCAAAGCTTTTCACTGAGCTTTCCGCTTTACCGGATGAACGTTTTGCATCTCCAATAGCAGTAATAACCTCTCGCATTTTCGAGACAAAGCTTTCGTTCTCCGCTGTTATATGGACTTCAATCGTATTATTTCCCATGTTTCTCACCTCGCAACTGCTGCAACATTGGCTTCAAATCATCAAAACCTCCGAATGCACCACCTATGCCCGCGGCAACATCTTCAATAAAATCTGCTCTCGCCGCATATTCTTCCATTAAGACTTTGTCGAGAAACAATTTAACCTCGGACATACTATATTCGTTAAGGACCTGTCCTTTTGTATGCCCGTGAGAAATCAGCTTTTGAATTACTTCATATGGCGTTATTTCTTTTGTTTCTTCTGAGGCTTCGCTGGCATCATCTTGGCCAGACGTTTTGTAAAAAAATCTTTATTGACCTCGAACACCGTGCGCCCAAGTGTCAATGCATCATCTGCTAAAAGTGCTGTCACAAATTCCTTATCTTTGCTCGAAGCTACAGCCATGAGTTCTATAAGTGCATCAATAAGTTCATCTGCATTTTTTAGATCGCCAACAAAAGCAGATAGCTCCATGATCTGATTGATAATATTGCCGTTTTTACCATCTTTATTATCTTTGAGCATTTTTTCCAGTGCATCATAATTTGTAAACAACATATTTAATACCACAGACAGCGGCTTCGCCATCTTAATTGTATTCGCCCAGCTGTAAGGCTTAATTATAATTGTCTCACCCATAATCGTGATTTCTTTCCCCATTGATGCTGCCAGAACTTCCATTTCATTTACTGCCATAAGATCAACTCCCTTCAAACTATGTAAAAATCAGGCCACTTTTATACAAGTGGCCTGACCCAAACTGCTATATCATTCTTTTTTAACCAATACGCCCGATACATCTCCTGGGTAATCCACACGATAATAACGACTGTCCGGATTATCCGGATCTGCATGAGCTGCATCTGCAAGTACTGAACATTTAATCTGACGACTACCCCAATCTTCACCAATCAATGCATCATCACCCGTAGGAGCAATTGATACGTGATAGAAGAAATATGCCTTATCGCGACCATGCGTCGGATCATATTCGAACCGGAGTGCACCTTCAATTCTTTTCTTCACGCCCGCATAAATTCGCGGAATATACTGCTCTGGTACCTTATAGCTCACAACAATAGTCTCATCCATACCAATAGAAGAATCTAGTGGGAAACGTACCTTGCCATTCTGCACATCGACTTTATCAGCTGCATAATCTTTTCCAAGTACCAACACACCGCCAGCCGGAGCAACAGAAATTTTCCATTCATCATCAAGAGCAAAATCAATACCGGATGTACCTGCCACAAAGGTTACTGCCACACCTTCGTCCAGCGTTTGAGCTGCACCAGTAACAACAATCGCTGAACTATAGGTACCCGCGATACCTTTCTTCCACTTAAATTCTGCATCTGTGATAATACCCTTTGTCATATTTGCCTTAGTAATCTTAACGTAGTAATCATCTGCCGTAATTCCAGTATATTTCCCGCCGGAAGTTATCGACCCCGTAGAAGCTACAACACCTCCCTGCTTATCCAGATTAGCTGAGCCAATGCTGGCTCCTGTCGTGTTCTTTTTCTTGATGACAATATCCGTGTAATTATATGCGGCTGTATTACCATCAGCCATAAGAAAGATTTCATCCCCTGGCGATACAGTAAATTCCTTGCTGATAGTCGCAGCATCAATATGCTTAATAGCCGTCTGCCCGTACATTGCCAATGCATACTTGATCGGATCGCTTTCATCCATCGTAATTGTGAGGTCTACATCACGCTGTGTCTCAGCCTCGGCAATCTTCTCACGTGTACCACGCGTCGCATCACGTTTAACAATGGAATTAACACTCCATGCTAACGCAGCAGCCGAACAATTCCCCATTGAGAAAAAGGTCTGTCGCGGATTAGTATCCCCATCGAAATTACAAAAAGACCACTCACCGGCACCAACATCGAAGTTGTCTGCACTCTTCTGCGTAGCAAGTCTAGGCCCAGCAAATCGCTGTAAATTAAATTTCACCTGTTTCATTTTCATCCTTCTTTCTATTTTTTCCATTCAAATACAATAACAAGCTGATTGCTGTAATAAGGCCGGGTAAGTTTACCAAGCGGCGCAACACCGGCCGCAGATATCTTTACCGCGATTTTCAGATTCCTTAAAATGTAATCATGCAAAAGCTTTGTTTTTTCTAAAATAAGATTCTGCATCTCATATTGTTCCTGATAAGCCTGCATCATATCGATTTCATCTGCCCGATTTTTAATCAATAGATAAAGAACAACCTCACCTACCGTATTTACTATATCTGCAGCTCCGGACTCATTATCCCAATCGATCTCAATCGTGGATTTCTTATTTTTATCTCCACCGGGCAGATTTCCAAGAATCCCAATATTGTATCTAGCATTTACTTCCGGTATGCTTTCAAGATAATCAAGCGTACTTTTCACCAAGGGAAACCACATCAGCTGCATCAGCCCCGCCTCACTTTCGTTGTAAGCGGTATGGCTTCGCCGCTGTCCCGCCCTGATAATCCAGTAAAGGTTTCTGCTGTAATGCGTGACTCCCACCTTTGGTATTCCTTTTCATAGATGGCTCGCTTTTTCTCATACGGATCATCACCAGCCTCCATATCGCGCCCTTCCACCATTATGGATTGGTTTCGTGCACACACCATGAGCGCATAAAAAAGTGCCAGCTGCTTTATAGGATATGCAACTGGCATCCTTATTTTATTCGGACTAACATTGAGGCGAACCGCTAAGCCATCGACATACTGAGTACTCTCATTGACATCCTCATCTGTAACTCTATCTTTTAGGAGTAAATCCCGAACATCTTCTGTATCAAAATACATCGTATCACCACCTTTACTTCAAATCAGCAGCTTGCAGGGCTTCATCAATATGTTTCTTAAATATTTCATTGATTTTTTGACGATTGCTTTCAGCGGCAGAGAAAAGAAATTTATCTGCTGGCTGTCCTTTGATCTCATGACCTCGGCTAAAGCAAAATTTTCCATTCGCAGACCAACGTAAAGCCTTCTTCTCTTTTGGTTTCACCATCCAAGATGAACGTCCGGCAAATATGCCTGTACCATGATGCACATAACCACCATAAGGTGCTACCTCTGGACGAATCCATATAATGCCTTCCATTTCCATACGTTCCACACGATAATCAATGGCTCTTTCTAAAGCACCCGTGTGAGCCTTGAACTTATGTTCTCTTCTCGCCGTATTTTGCACTGCTCGGCACGATTCCAACAATGCCCGCCTAATCTGCTCTACAACCTTTTCCGGTGCTTTTTCAGCTGCCTGCAACACTTGCTTAGCATCAAAATCAATTCTCAGTTCCATGGCTTATACCGCCCCGGTCTGCTTCGTCTTGCCTTTTCCCTTACCAGTATCAGTGTCATTGTCATCCGGCTTATTATCACCCGACTTATTATCATCTGGCGGTGTGGGGTTTTCAGGTACCTTTTCCTCTGCAGCTTTCACTGAATAACCAAGTTTTTCAAAGCTTTTTAAATTGCTTTCATTAACAATAATTGTCGCATCGTCCTTACATAGTGTTACCGTTTTTACTTCCATCCAAAGTGCCTCCTTCAAAACAATATAAATAATTTTCTTTTATCCTAGACAGTTCGATCATGGCCGCTGAAATGATTGCAATGGTCTCCGGCATAATCTCGCAGGTAATCATCATATAACCATTATTCTGCGTTACCTCAGTCGATGGATCATATTGCATACAGCCTATAGCCACCATATCACATACAGTCGATATAGCGGCACAGACAATATTTTTCCCTTCATGCTCTGAGTATTCCGAAGCGTGTCCAGCAATCTCTAGGCCAATCCTGCTGTCATATTTTAGCTTTTTATACCGTACCATAATCAGCCAAGAACACGGCAAGCGAGTTCCGGAATCATGGTCTGAACACCACTCAGCATATCAATTGAGCATATATCCTGCTTTTTATTGATGTCATAGGAGAACACAACACGAATTGAAAGACCATTATCATTAATGATGGCATATTGCTCCGAAGAGATCCCCATCGGCTTAGAAAGTGGACGCGTAACAAGAGAAAATGCATTGCGGTGGAATGCCAAGCTAGCCGTATGGTTATCGATAACTTCTACTCCTGTATTGGCTGCAAATGTCTGACGAGCTGCCGGATAGAAGCTTACGGTTACCGTATTGCTGGTTGCTTCAGCATCTTTCATAACAACATATGGACGATCATCACCTGCAAACTTAAAGATAGTGCCTTTATTAAAGCTACCTACAAGCGTAGTGTCCGTGAATACCGCGGTGTTCACATTGGCCTTGACCTCAGCAGCTAGCTTTATCGTTGCCGATTTCGGCAATGTACCATTACTATGCTGGCAAATATTCTGATCCATATAGAAATCAAAACCGAATTTACGACCAAGCTGCGCGTTGATAATAGCATTCGTTTCACCAGTCGAACCGGCATTATTAAATGCGCTGAGTTCAAGAAGCTTTGCATCGGCAGCAGCATCAAGCACGCACACGCGACCATCCATTGGCACTTTGTTATTATTCATTTCTTTGCGAATTGCCGTAATGTTACTTACGCTATTTGGCGTGTTGCCTGATGTACCAACATAATACGGTACGTCTTTATAGCACTGGCAAAGCCGTTCATCAACATCCTGTTCAATTGCTGTAATAGCCGGTGCGATGAGTTGCGTAGAAAAGTCCTGAATATCAAGTGTGAGTTCCTTTGAACTGATAGGGAACGAAACATCTGTAACCGTATCGAGGACTACTGGAACTCTGCCTTCATTGACATCCTGAACCTTAATACCGGTCTTAGGATCAAACATATCTGCTTTGAAATGCGCCGGACGGCGAACCATGACGGTATCACCCGCTTCGGCAAATTCATTCTCAAAATCGCGGTTAACGAGTTGTCCCATGATCGTATTGTTTTTCAATATCATCAAGGCCTCACGCGCTACCTGTACCGGAGTAAGAAACGTGTTGTTCGTACCCGAAATATCAAATCTTTGCAAATTAAAATTAATTTTACTCATAATTTATCTCCTCACATTTTAAAAGTTAAAACTTTCCTTCTTTACGTAACTTTTCATATTCCTTTTGGGATATCTTGTTGAAATCAATCTTGCCAGGTGCGCTGCCACCAGATCCAGCACCCGGATTCTGATTGTTGGCTAAGAGCCGTGGATGTTTCTCAAAAAACATCTTCACACCCTCAGCAACCGTTACATGACTTCCATCATCAAGCGGATACACGGGTGTTTCATCGTCAAGAATTTGTACCTTATCTCGGAAAATCGGAACAAGAGCGTCATATTCCAAAGCGCCACTATTCTTTAAAGCATTTTCGACCGAAGAATCACGGATAATGCTCTGAATACGTGATAACCGCTTATCCGCTAAGCCCTTATTATCATCACGTTCTTTTTCGATTCCCTTGCTTTTACGTATCAAATCATTAATTTTACTCTGTAAAAGCGCAACATCGACTTCACCCTTGTTTTTCGTCTTCTGCTGCTCACGCAACTCTTCAAGAGCTGCATCCAAATCTTCTGTATCGACCGGAATTCCATTGAAATCAAGCAATTTATTAAAATTACCGAGAGCAGAATCGCGCTCTTTTGTGATTCCTTCACTAGTTTTTGTCAATTTACTGATTTTTGATTTGAGCTTTGTAAGTTCACTCTGCGTTTTAGTATTTCCAGACAAAATCTGATTCAATCCTGCAATATAAGAATCACCTTCATCTATTCCTTGTAACGCCGTCAAGATATCTTCCTGACTCTTTGGTGCAGGGTCACTTCCACCATCGTCCCCCGGATCATCAAATCTCTGCAAATCAAACAAAATCGACTTTGCCAGCACTTTTTCTTTTAAACTGCCTAAAACATTGTTTCTCATTTTCGCTAACCTCCTATAAATTCAAGTATAAAAATAGACCGCATTCCTGCGGCCCTGCGGACAATCCCGTGTCCTGTTCATTGTATTCACCTCCATTTTTATTCTTTTGCTCATCACTGCAGCTCTCACATTTACAATGCAAGCATTCTATTTTTTCTTATCTCTTCAAGAAGCTTTTTCTTTCTAAGCGGCTCTTTTTTGAAAAAGTCTCGTATTTCTGCATCCTCTAAGCAAGCCTTAGGCCATTCTGTACTATTGGAAAGCTTGGCTAATTCATTTTCTTTAATTATTACACCACCATCCGCCTTAGTCTCATTTACCCTGTTCATAAAAAATGCAGCTATTTTTTCTTCTGTACCTTCGATTACTATTTTCATAAATACGCTCCCTCTTAAAAATGGGCATAAGAAAAGACAGCCTATAAATAAGCTGCCTTTTATCAAACTATATTGCCACAATTATTTTCTTTCGACATAAATAAACCCTTTTTATGCCAAGTAAGCTTGGTATGTGTCTGTTCGATCTAAATCAACATTAAGTTTTCCAGCAACAACAAGATCAATATTTGACCACCAATACCCAAGGGGTTTTCTGTTCTGGAAATGATATACTCCTTTTAAAGCTTCATAAAAGCGCGTAGCATTTTTTAACAGTTTTTTATCATATTGTTTCAACAAAATCTTTTCTTCAGTAGATAATTTTTCATAATCACCCGCTAATTCATCTCGATTTACCAATGTGCCAATCAACTCAAAAGGACTGACACTATCAATATAGTCAATATCCATTCCATAATTTTTGATTTTATCCATATATGACATATCAGATCACTCCTTTCACTTGATTCTAAAATAGCCAGATCGCGGATTCAAATACTCGTTATATGCCACACGGTCAACTGGAAATGATGTTTCCACAATCCCATCTTCCCCAACAATTACAATCCATTTCGGTAACCCATAAACATAATAATTTTGATTAAATCCATCTAAATAATATTTATATATTTCCACGCGCTTATCACTGACTATGTCAATGATTTTTGCATTATAATCTTCGACAGTCCAATCCGCTGGTATATGACCTAGTTTTTTTCGCTTTTCTAAATGTATTTTAAGCTTGTCATCTTTCCACGTTGGACCATTTTCTATAATGCTTTTTCTTATTTTCTCTGCAATATCCATTTCTTTAATTTTACCATTTTTGTCGAGTGTTTGCAATTGAAAATCATCTTTACTCAACCGCGATTTAGGCTTTTCAAAACCATCCCAGCCACGCAAAAGTTCTTGCCAGTCACCGCCAGCGTCATATTTCTCTGCTCCATCTGCACCAAAAAGCTGCATACGTTTTGCATCGCTTAAACCATCGATATATTCCCGGGCATCATCCGGATGAATTTCATTACCTTTCTGCTCCCAAGAAAATACATCTTCCAACATGCACATACAGTGCGGATGCCGTGGAATACTTGGTACCTTGTTTTTAGGATATATTCCCCGACCATACCCAACATTCATATGCGCACACACATCACACTGATCATAAAATGGATGTCTGCTAGAGAGACGCCAACGATATCCCCATATATCCGAATTACCTTGTCTTTCTGCGATGTAGCCATCAAACCATGCCCTTACAGCTTCTGTACGCGCTATGCGCTCGGCATAATACCGAGTTTTTTCCTGCACGGCTACACGAGCCGCCCGCGATATGACTTTTTCATTTAGCTCATTACCACTACAGGCTTTTGCAAAATCACTATAGGCTGCTTTTAAATCTTCAGTTTTAAGATTGTCTACACTACGCTGTAGTCGCTGAGCTTTTTTTCGTACTTCTGCGACAAGGTCTTTATCTCCCTGCGCAGCTCGAACAGCTAAATCACAAATATCTGCCAGCTTATCCGACAAGCCCGCCGATTTAATAATCCCATTACCGCTGTTGTATCCATCATAAAGCTCCATCGCCATTTCTTTCATAGACTGCATTTTTTGCATGGATGATCGAATGGTTTGAACCGTCTTATTGCGAACATCCAGCGTATGCAAACGACGTGATAGCGACATATCGTCAGGTGCCCAGCTATCAGACAGCAGCTTTTGCTTAATGGCAGTCGTTGCTTTATCTGTCACCTGCTCTGGTAATACACCAAATCCAGCACAAGCAGCCAAATACACAGCCTCGCTGACAGCTTCCTGATAAGCCCCCTGAAAGCCTGTTTCCCTTAGAGCTTCATCGACTGACTTAGAAACTGGATTCCCTGCATTTATCCGTTGCAGAATATCCGCAATGAGTGTCTCTGCTGCTGAGTCATACGAAACCTTGTATTTCTTCAAGATTTCACGAACCTTATTTTTAAATGTACTTTGCTTGAATTCTTCAGCCATAGCTTACTCCTCAGATTGCACCATGCCACGATCAGGAGGCATAGTCTCAATTTCGTTCATAATCTCAGCATAACGTTTATCATCAACATCAGCGAAATATACTTCTGCAATTTTGCGATTAACTTCACGTTCGACAACCGTGCCACCAACGACCAAGTCTTTCATCTTTTGAGCCTTATCCAACTCATCCACAATATCTGTGATATTAAAATTACGTGGATATTTTACTTTCAGATCCTTGACCTCTGTTTTTGTCCAAGCTTCGAACAGATGGAATATACCGGTCTCTGCCATCTCACAGTTTTCGGCCATATCCGCTAAAATATTTGTAGTTTCTTCAAAGTCCCACTGCTTAGCCACACCGGACTGCTTTGTCTGTATAGCCAAAACACTGGTAAGCCCCGCCTGGCGAAACATATCATCAATGATATCCTTAATCTCCTGTTGCAACACATTTACCGGCTCCATAGGCGGAGCAATAAACTCCGGCATAGCACTAGCAGAAGCATCGACGTTCATCATATTATTCGTACCAATATTCAATCCAATTTCATTACCGTTTTCATCTCTTTGGCGTGCTTGTGCTGCCATTTGCGGAGTCATTGGATAGACCAACACAGGAAAGCACTGATTACGCAGAATTTCACGCTTTTCACTATCTCGGTTATAGATGTCTCGATTAGCTCTGGCTATATGCAGCATGTCCGGTACTGGCAACGGATTATCTTCCTGCTCATCTGATGCAGAGAGCGCAACTACTGGCACAATGCCGATACTGTTTTCCCCTTCACTAACAAGCTTATCATCCGTCTTGCAAGACCATGTTTCCGGTGTCCATGTCCATTCCTCATAGCTGCTATTTGCTTTTAAGTCATTCTTGCTCATCTTCGCACGAACCTTATATGAGAACATCAAAAAACGTCCACTCTTATCGCAGGTGTAATCTACGACTTGATCTGGACGCACAATATACAAATATGGAAATTGACGGTTCTGCATAGCATCTTCTTTGTTTCCAACCATCTGCTCTGCAGTATAGTTGTCCTCTACAATAAAAATTCTGTTATATACACGGGCCCATTTTGCCGCACGCTTTATGAATATATTGATTGGTGTTCCTTTTCCATCAACATCATCCATAAAATCTTCCATCATCTTGTTGCTTTCAAAATCCCTGACAATCGTCTTTTTGAAGATTGGATTTGTCAGAGCATTGACAATGACTTTAACAAAATTTGAATACCGTGCCATCCGTTTGCGTTTAAGAAAATCCTCATCGTCTTCGCGTTTATGCCGAAACAGATAACTGCCATCAACAAAGCCGCCGCTTCCTGTATATGCATCATACAAAAGTTGGTATGAATTATCTGTTATCATTACATTTTCCAGCATATATAAACCACCTCACAAAAATTAAAAAAGATGATGCCGCCCAACTGAAGATTTAAAGCCGGTAGTCATATCGTCGTTCAGCATATAGTGAGTTGCATCGATACAGTTATGGACTATCAGACCACCATTTATTGCAAAATTATGGTGTTTCTGTACTTCCAGATTGTAAACCGGCTTGATGCCTACACGCCGAAGACTTTTGATTCCGACGAATCCAACGCAGTTTACCTGCACATTTTCGGGAACAGCATTCACGTTTTGCATATTTATTTGAAACAAATTCTTTCCCACAGTGCATACACCTCTTTGTAATATCATCAATACCAGATTTTCTTCGCTGGGCAGCGTTGCATTTATTGGAACAAAACCTATTCACCCCATGATATTCCGCCGCAAATTCTTTTCCACAGCACTCACAAACCATCACTTTTTTCTCACGCAAGACTGCTTTAGTTCGTTTATAATGTTCTTTATGCCACAATTTCCCTGCTTTGGAACCATGCCACTCAGATGCATATTCACGAGCATAATCCATACGGGCAACCATAACATCGTGATGTTTTTCATCGTTTTTACGCCCATGCAAAGATTGATGAGCTCTCATCTTCAGCAACTGCAAATTCGATATAACATTATTACCTCTATCGCCATTTATATGATGAACCTGATATCCTTTTGGAATGGCTCCATTGAAAAACATCCATACATATCTATGCATACGTTCTCGAATTTTATTCGAAGATATGGATGAGCATAAATAATATCCTGTTTTTTCATCAAGCGTAAATTTCTTTCCATCAAAAAACTGATACTTATCTTCCATCTGAATCCCTCCAAATATCAAGGAGCCAATCCTCCTGACACAAACCTTGAATTTCTACCCAACCTCGCTGCGTCATGACAAGATGATCTCCTGTAGCTTGAACTTTTCTCCCATCAGTCAGTTCCAGCTCATATATTTCAGCAGTCTCTCTTGTCATTCGGCAATCATTGAAACGTGCTACTGTTTGGCATTTATTTCTTCTGTCATAACAGTACACATCCCCAGTCTTCCCAACCAGATCTTTTATTGGTTTCGGTCCATCGGTCGTCTCGACTAATGTTTCCCCAACAAGACAATGATCGTTTTTATCAGGATACTTACTTTTGAAATTACCATAGGCATCCTGTTCAAGCTCATAACCGACAAACTCACGTGCTGCATTTGGACAGCGCACCGGATCAATAATAATTTCATCGATATCATCTGACATAAAGGCATAGCCTTCTTCTCGACTTCCGTTGTACTTATCGCAAGGCAAAGCATTTATTAATTCATCCTGCAAATAACTAATGGACTTAGGCTCGGAATTATCACAGTAAACCAGCTGATTAAGAATATTTTCCGTTTGAATAAATTCAGCAGCTTTTTTATTACTGATGTTCAGTCCATATTTTTCATAAAACAGCCATAGCCTGTGGTGTTTTTTATCATAATTCCCAACAAGATAGGTGAATGGATCTCCACCATATCCCCAGTCAAGCCCCCGCCGCAGATTGTCAAAACCGAGTATCTCTTCTCGTGGGATTTCTCGCAAAGTAACATTGCGAAATACTTCGCCGCCCGTACCAGTGGCTTCTCCAAGATAAACATGCCGATACTTATCAAAATTGTGCTGTTTAACATATAGTGCTTCTGTTATAAACTGTTCACCCAGCCACTCTGCTGGTACCTTTTCATAACTGCTCTTATGCACTCGCTTATCTGGCCGTGGCAAAGTTATTTCTGCATTTACCCAAGCATTTTTTGATTTGGGCGGGTTGAAAGAATAGAATACCCAAAATGCATCCCCTCCACGGAGGACAGACTGGTTAATCATTTCGATTTCTTCCATGCTGGTAAATTCATCACATTCCTCATACCACACATAAGCAATATATCCATGAGATACCTTGACTGATTTCGATTTGCGCGGATCATCCAAACCACGAAAGATGATTTGTTGTCCTGTAGGCTCGTAAATCAGTCGTAGTGGAGATTTCTGCTGCCGCCACAAATGTTCAACGCCCATTTGATAGATCGTCCATACAATCTGCGAATACACACTGTCCAAAAGGTACGTGCCGTATTTACGAAAACAAATAGCATTGCGCTCTGGGTGCTGCATCATGCCAAGCGGAATTTCGCTGCCAATGAATGAAGACTTTGTAGAACCACGACCGCCAGCAAGCCAGTAATGCGTGTGCCCATGCCGCTTAACATCACAATGCAACCCATAAAATGATGGAGCTATCAGATTTGTAAGCCGATATGTTTCAATCATTCTTGTTTACCTTCCTCAATATCATCAACAATCTGCACGGGGGCTGCTGCCTTACCACTTGTATTTGCCGGATTCAACAATATCCGATACTTACTTTCAATCGTCCGAGTTTTTGCTGTCTGCACACGCGTTAGCGCTTCTTCCACGCGAAGAATCTTATCGATAAGAAGTTTTGTCGTTTCTGTTTGTTCGACCAGCACTTTTTTTGTTTCCTTAATTTTAGCCGTTCGGACAGTTCCCGACTTTTCATCATAAATCTCTGTCATAACTGGCACTGATTGCATTTCATAGACATCTTTTGTCTCAACAAGCGCCTTTTGCTCTTTAAGATCGTTCAAGTGCTTTAACATGCGACGTTCCCGAAGCGTCAGCAATCGAATATCTTCATCAAGCTGTGCAATCGGATCGGTATTAATTGCCCCGATAAGGGCCTGCTCCGTTTCATCCATCATGTCTAACCAAATGGTCTGATATTCACCAGTAAACACCGCGTTCTTGTTTTTTAATGGTGCACCACCGGAATTTCCCAAAGCATTTTTATTACCAATTGGCGCTCCGCTGCCTTTTGCGTTTTGGTTTCCCTTTGGAGCACCGGCTTTTTTAATGGTAACGTTACTATTCATTTTATTAGTAACGTTACTTTTGCCAATGGTAACGTTACCTTTCAATTTTGCATCCCAATTATCTAAGTTTTTCCACTTACGGATCTGTGTTGCTGAGGTAGCTACTACATCCGCAATATCTTTCAGCAGCATCTTACCGCCGGAATCTTTCCAAAGCTTAAATGCCATATCCCTATTGGGGCTTCTTGCTCTTGCCACCTTACATAGTCACCACCATCCTAAAACAAAATACAACTACACATCATCTTCTTGTAACTGCAAATCTATTTCAATCAACTGACGAAGGTCAGAAACTGAATTGATTACAATGTTTCCCTTTTGAAAATCAGAAATCCATTTAGCAATCCCTGCCTGCACAATCTTGCGGTACTGCTCTTTTGATTCTTGTCTCCGCAATGCATGTTCTGCCAAGTATTTCTCTAAAAGTTCGTCCTGATTTTTGGAAATATTAATTTTCCTACTGGTCATGTTCACCAATCTCCTTTATAATGAGATTAGCGAACACTTGTACGGTAAATAACAGTGTGTTTCTACTGCCTGTAGTCTTTTCCTGTTATTTACCGCCCAGTTTCGTCGGCAGGTGCAAAATGTACCTGTCTTTTTTCTATGCAAAATCAGGCATC
>WSSedB1CaDRAFT_10000281_pt1 | contig 23178 bp, 19 predicted proteins | sample WetSurSB1Cattail_FD_9460 | JGI IMG/M metagenome (IMG submission 9460)
GAAGGTCAGAAGCGGTGCAGTCCCGACTGCCTGCCTGCTCTGCTGGAACCGCTTTCCGCGGCAGGTATCCGGACACTTCTCCTGTTCGGACTACCGATCTGCCGCCGTTATCTGCAGAAATCTTATTTCCGCCGGAATGGCGCCCTCTGTGCCGGCAGCCGCCGTTGCTGACGGTACGACAGCTGCCCAGAAAACCGTCGTATCGACTGTATCCGCTCTTCCAGAGGCTATGTCCGTCGCGGGAATACAGCCTCCGGCCGTTATCGTCATCGGCGAAGCGGTGAAACTCTCGGGAAAATTCGGTCCTCATTTGGTACGCCCTCTTTCCGGCCTGCGTATAATCGTAACCCGCCCTCAGCCCCAGTGTGCAGATACGTGCCGTGAATTGTGCCTTCTCGGTGCTGAAGCACTTGCCTGTCCTGTTATTGCTGTCCGTGATACACCGGCAGCAAAACTGCCGCCGCCTGCAGCGGCACTTGAAGGCTGCGACTGGGTAACGTTTGTATCAGCGTCAGGAGTTGATGCATTTTTCAGACAGCTGTTTGCTGCAGGACTTGACGGCAGAAGCCTTGCCGGAAAAAAGATTGCTGCCATCGGCCCTGCTACTGCGGCCCGCCTTGCCTGTCATGGTATCAGAGCGGATCTGCTGCCCTCCTGCTATGATTCCATTTCACTTGCACATTCACTCTGCACCCGTGTTCCTGCGGGGCTTTCAGTTCTGTCTGTCAGAAACAGCTGCGGCGATACTGACATGGAAGAAATCCTTGTACAGCACGGTTGGACGTGCAGGCGTTTCGACGTATACGGGATTGTTCCGGTACAGGACATGAGCAGGGAAACGGCAGAGCTCGTTGCAGCCGGAAAATTTGACTGGCTCGTCTTTGCAAGCGCTTCCGCTGCAGAAGGATTTTCCGAAGCCTTTCCCCGTCTTGATTGTTCCTCATCCGGAGCTGTCTGTATTGGTGAAAAAACAGCGGAAGCGGTGCGGCGTCTCAGGCCGGGACATATCGTGACAGCACCGCGCGCTACAGCAGAAGGCATTGTCGAAGCACTTGTATCGATGCAGGGTACAGCGTCTGTGTAATTGAAGCAGAAAAAAATTTTATAAAACAGGAGTGTTCTCTATGGGGTATCCGGTTATACGTCCGCGGCGACTCCGCGTTGATCAGTCTATGCGTGAGCTCGTTCGTGAAACAAGAATATCGAAACAGTCTCTGGTATATCCGCTTTTTGTAAAAGAAGGCAGCGGTATTCTGGAAGACATCCCTTCTCTTGAAGGTCAGAAGCGGTGCAGTCCCGACTGCCTGCCTGCTCTGCTGGAACCGCTTTCCGCGGCTGGTATCCGGACGCTTCTCCTGTTCGGACTGCCGGCTGTAAAGGACGAAAAGGGAAGCAGCGCGTGGAACAGGAACGGTATCGTACAGCAGGCAGTCCGTATCATAAAACGTGATTTTCCCCAGTTCAAAGTGATAACCGATGTGTGCCTGTGCGAATATACAAGCCACGGGCACTGCGGCCTGGTTATGCCGGGAACGGCAACTGTCGACAACGATGGAACGTTGAAGCTGCTTGCGGAAACGGCAGTTTCGCATGCCGAAGCAGGTGCGGATATCGTCGCTCCTTCTGATATGATGGACGGCCATGTCGCAGCGATACGCGGAGCGCTGGACAGTAACGGATTTACTGACCGTGCAATCATGTCGTATTCTGTCAAATATGCCTCTGCTTTTTACGGTCCGTTCAGGGAAGCCGCCGGGTCGGCCCCTGCGTTCGGAGACCGGAAAAGCTATCAGATGGATTTTCACAACAAACGCGAAGCCCTGAAGGAAGCGCTTCTTGATGAAGAAGAGGGAGCTGATTTCCTTATGGTAAAACCGGCAATGTCATATCTCGACGTGCTTGCAGCGGTGAGGGCTCAAACAAATCTGCCTCTTGCCGCATACAGCGTGAGCGGCGAATATGCCATGATACGTTCGGCAGCAAAAGCAGGCCTTATCGATGCCGATGCGGTAATCTGCGAATCGGCTGTATCAGTATTCCGTGCCGGCGCCGATATCCTCATTTCCTATTTTGCTCCGGAACTGGCACACTGGATTGACGAGGGGAGAATCGGATAATGACAAAATCAGAACTGTTATTCAAACGGGCCTGTGACTGCATTCCCGGCGGCGTGAACAGTCCGGTACGTGCATTTGCATCTGTCGGCAGAACACCGCCCTTTATCGTGAAGGGACAGGGAAGCCGCATATGGGATGCCGACGGGAAAGAATATATCGACTATGTCTGCTCGTGGGGACCGCTTGTTTTCGGACATGCAATGCCGGAGGTTGTCGAAGCTGTCCGCAGCGCCGCCCTTCAGGGACTCAGTTTCGGTGCTGCAACGGAAGCTGAAGTTGAAATGGCTGAACTTGTATGTTCGCTTGTTCCATCCGCCGGTATGGTCCGGATGGTTAATTCGGGAACAGAAGCAGTGATGAGTGCCGTGCGGCTCGCAAGAGGGTATACCGGCCGGCGGAAAATCATAAAATTTGCAGGCTGCTATCACGGGCACAGTGATGCTGTGCTCGTAAATGCCGGCTCGGGACTGATGACGCAGTCCATCTCATCTTCCGCCGGTATTCCCGATACTGTTTGCGCGGATACACTGGTTGCAGATTTCAATGATGAAGAAAGCGTACGCAGGGCTTTCCGTCAGGCGCCCGGAGAAGTAGCTGCAGTAATACTGGAACTGGTACCGGCCAATATGGGAGTAGTCCTCCCTCAGCCGGGATTCCTTCAGGCTGTCCGTACGCTCTGTACGGAAAACGGGGCGCTGATGGTCGCGGACGAAGTGATTACCGGATTCAGGCTTTCGCTTTCGGGAGCACAGGGGGTGTACGGTATTACGCCCGACCTGACTACGTTCGGCAAGATTATCGGCGGAGGGCTTCCGGTCGGTGCATTCTGCGGAAAAAAAGAAATCATGCAGCAGATTGCCCCGTCCGGCTCCGTCTATCAGGCAGGTACACTGAGTGGCAATCCGCTTTCAATGGCAGCTGGACTTGCCCAGCTGCATCTCCTGCAGAATAATCCGGGAATATACCGGAAACTTGATGACAGTGCATCATATCTTGAAACAGGACTTACTGACCTTATACGGAATTATGGGATTCCAGCTGTCGTAAACCGCTGCGGCTCCCTTTTTACCCTGTTTTTCTCCGCCGTACCGGTGACCGGCTATGCCACTGCACGAAAATGCGACACCAGGCTGTTTGCCCGCTTTTTTTCCCTGATGCTTGACCAGGGAATATACCTTGCACCGTCACAGTTTGAGGCAGGATTCCTCAGCAGTGCTCATACCCGACAGGATATTGACCGGCTGCTCGAATGCGCAGACCATGCCTTTTCCCTCTTGTAACGGGATGGTATACGCTGCGGTATTTCAGAATTTGTATTTTGTCATGATGTATGATAGTATGAAGTACAATGTATACTGTACAGGCAAAAGGTATTCTTTCTGCTCAGAACGGGATGAACATCTACCGCGGATGCACGCACGGCTGTATCTACTGTGATGCGAGAAGTACCTGCTACCAGATGAATCATTCCTTTGAGAATGTCGAAGTAAAGGAAAATGCTCCGGAACTGCTCGATGCTGCCCTGAGCAGAAAAAGAAACCGCTGCATGGTGGGAACCGGCGCTATGAGCGATCCGTATCAGCAGTGCGAAAAAACGCTCTGCCTGACCCGCCGCTGTCTTGAAGTAATTGAAAAGCATAACTGCGGACTTGCAATTCAGACAAAGTCCGATATGATTCTGCGGGATATTGATCTGCTTGAAAGCATAAACCGGAAGGCAAAATGCGTTGTGGAAATAACGCTTACAACATACGATGAAGATATATGCCGCATTGTGGAACCTGACGTGTGTACGACGAAACGGCGCGTTGAAGTCCTGAACATCATGCGCGACAGAGGAATCCCCACAATCGTATGGCTTACTCCCATACTGCCTTTTATAAACGATACGGAAGAGAACCTTCGCGGACTTCTCGATTGCTGCATTCAGGCCCGCGTGTACGGCATTATCATATTCGGAATCGGCCTGACACTGCGTGACGGCGACAGGCAGTACTTTTATAAAAAGCTTGACGAACATTTTCCCGGTATGAAGGAAAAATATATCCGCACATACGGCAATGCATATGAACTGCCGGTGCCCGATACCGTCCGCCTTACACGGCTGCTGAAAGAGGAGTGCAGGGCGCACGGCATAGTCTGCGATGCAGACGAACTGTTCGGCTGGATGCATACACTTGATACTTTAAAGATTCCGGGGCAGCCCGAATTATTGTGAAAAATATTTTATGTCCGGTGAGTATCACCCCGTCTCACCAATCCTGCCACTACATACGGAGCTGTACATGCAACGACCAGTATGTCAAAAATCAGGGAGAATAATTCGTTTATACCTGCCTGAAAATTGATACAATGGTTTATAACCAGCAAAAGATTGAATATGCAGGCAGTAAACGCCGCAGGCTGCCGCCAGTTTTTTATCCGGAGAGAGAATACGGCTGTCAACCCTATCGTGAAATTGGCAATTCCCAGTTCCCGGATAATTGTATAGAATTCTGTTCCAGTCATATTGAATATATATACAGCCGTATATTCAGGCTTTACTACCTGCATAAGGCCTGCCGTGACGGAACGTATACCGACCGTCCAGAACAGTATCCACTTAATTCCGTTCTCATATGACAACTGTTTCGTTTTTACATATTCAATGAAAAAACAGAGAACAGGACAAACCACCATAATCAAAACTGCCTGAATCATGTGAAAATTCATATGCCTTCTCCTTGCTGTTTATACCTGTGTTATTCTGCTGTATTTTTTCCCGCAAGGTTCTGCAGTGTCTCTCCCGCTATGCGGTAGACAGTCCAGTCGTTCATGGGAACAGCGCCGAGGGACAGATAAAAATCGATACTGGGCTTATTCCAGTCAAGACACCACCATTCAAGCCGTCCGCATCCGCGCTCTACGGCAATTGCAGCCAGTTTCTGAAGAATCTGTTTTCCGTACCCCTTTCCCCTGTATTCAGGAAGTACAAACAAGTCTTCAAGATAAATACCGGCTTTCCCGAGAAAGGTTGAAAAATTATGGAAAAACAGGGCAAATCCTGTTTCCTTACCGTCGAGCACGGCAAAAATAACTTCGGCTTTCTGTTTGTCAAATATCCATTCTTCAAGCAGCTGTTCCGTCGCTACGACTTCCTGTTCCATCTTTTCATACCGGGCAAGATCCTTGATGAATTTGAAGATGAGAGGAGTGTCTTTCCGTTCCGCAAAGCGGAATTCAAGTGTGTCTGTATTCATGTGAGCTCCTTTTCTTTTACACTATCCGGGGCATTTTTGTATGCAGTACAGTATATCTGTTTTAGGTAAACGTGTCCTGAGTAGTCTAAGGGGATCTGCCTGTTTCTGTCTGCTTTTTTCATGATAGAAAGTCTTTTTGCAGATAGGCATTCTTGACTTTCAATAAGTAACTTTCTATTATGAATGAATAATTCATTCATAATAGAAAGTTACAATAGGCGATACATATGAGTACTAATAAACGGGTATATTTTATCGACTGGCTCCGCATTATTGCAGTTGCGCTGCTGATTCCCCATCATGCAGCCATCACTTTTTCTTATATAGGCGATACGTATGTGTATGCTCCAGTCCGTGATATGTCTCCCTATTTTTTCATACAGTCATATCTTTTCAATATCTGGTTTATGAGGCTGCTTTTTCTTGTCTCCGGATTTTCCTCATGGCATTCTCTCCAAAGGCGCTCTGACTCAGGATTTTTACTTGAGCGGATCACAAAAGTGATTATTCCTCTTGTCGTCGGTATATGTGTCATTTGCCCGCCGATGGCCTTTCTCCGCGCCCGGCAGTCGTATGGCTTTACCGGAAATCTCCTCTCGTTTTATCCGGAATTCTTTCGCAGCTTTGCTTCCGGAAAATATCTGGGATGGGGACATCTGTGGTTCCTGGCATATCTGTTTGTATACTCTGTTATTCTTGTTTTCTTTCGTATTGCAGAAAAAAGGTGCAGTGCTTTTATAAAACAGATTGTCCGTATCGTTACAAAAAATCCTGTGGTTCCTCTATTGTATTGCATCGTAGTGGAAATGATTTTCCGCCCGTTTTTTCCCGGTAAACAGAACCTGTATGCTGACTGGGCAAATGTTTTACTATACGGCTTTTTCTTTTACTATGGATATCTTATTGCTGAGAATCCTGAACTGCTTGACCGCATCACTTCTGATATACGAAAACTGGCAGTTATTGCACCGTGTGCGTTTATCAGTTTCCTGATTCTGAATGCCGTCAAACTGTATTCTGTGCTGCCTGATGTAACCTCTTCCTATCCGTATGTACTGCTTGAAGCGTTTTTCAGAGGAACGGCAGAATATACATGGGTTATGCTCATTCTGGGATTTGCCCGGAACCACATGAATACGGACGGAAAAATACGCCGGTATCTGTCCTCATCGTCATTCGCCCTGTATCTGTTTCACTATGTTCTGCTTTCTTATGTAATGTATGCGCTGCTTGGTACAAAATGGAATAACGGGCTTGTTTTCGTTATGGGTATTGTCATAACGTACGCGCTGTTTTTTGTCTGTTACGAACTGATTATCAGGCGTATTCCCGTTTTAAGGGCGCTCTGCGGAATAAAGCAGGCAGGTTGAGCAGTCCGCTCCCTGTTTTTGCAATTTCATAGTACGTTACTCTACGGAAAGCATTCAGCCGTTTCGTACCGGTATGTACGAAACGGCTGAATGAACCTTTTATGGGAATCTCTAAAGATTGGCGTTTTAGAGGTTCCCATAAATTTATTCTTCTATCTTAACAGATTTCTGGCTGAAGCCGGTAGTGTTCTCTTTCTTTATCTTGCTGCCCGTCGAGTACGCGGTACGAACTGCGATAAAGTAGGGCGTGTCCTTTTCAAGTGCAGAAGGAAGGGCAAACATAAGCGATTTGGGAAGATTCTGCGGAATAACGGATGTGTCGACAGCAATCCATTTTGTTTCGTCCGTTACAGGTGTGCCGTCCGATGCTGCGGGTACAAAGAAGATACCGCTGCCGGTACCGCCTACTTTGAGTTTCCGTCCGATAAGCCGTACGGTTGTTCCTGTATGCAGTATGCTGTCGTCCGTCAGGCGGAGGAAATCCTGTACCGTATTGATAACCGGAGCTTCGTCCGAGTACATAATGCCGTCCGCTACAACTGATGAAAGTGTTTCCTGAACTTTCGGCGACGGTGTGAACCTGACCGTAAAAGAAGGAATATCGGAGGGAGAAGGATCGCTGCCTTCTATTTTGCCGTTTACTCCGATGTACATGGTTCCCAGATCAAGAACGCTTACAGCGCATCCTGTCTCGAGTTGATTCATTATTTCTTCTTTGATCAGTTCAGCGGAATGGTAAATGGCGAACTTTCCAATTCCGGGATTATTTTTTGTAATTTCCGTGACTATCGCATCCATACTTATCGTGTTACGCGGTACCTGACCCACATACGATTCTTTGTCAAACTGATTTGTATGGAGTTTTACATAAATTTTGCGTTCTGCGGTTGTTTCTTCAAACATAGTTCTGTTCCCTGCTGCGTTTTATAACGCAGCGAAAATAAGGAAAAACGACTTGTTTTCCATACGGAAAACTGCCTGCCTCTCCTGCGCCTGAAAAATCCGGCGTTCAATACGTATGCGGTTTCTATTCCGCTTGACTTTTGAACAGAACAAGTACATTATTATTACAGCTATTGCATGGACTTGTTCCGTGTAACCTTGTGTAAAGGACTTTTTAGTCATGCCAGTGATTAAAAAGTCTTTTTTTTGTCTGTCATGTCATATGCACCTCCCTAAAGAAATATGCGCCGGCTGAGTGTCATGACGGCACTGTCTGTAATTCTGTGCTATGAGTCATCCCCGGTGATTCCCGGTTTACCTCTGTTTTTGTACGGCCCGCCGGCCTGAATAAGGTCATATATTTTCTGTACGACGTCCTTATCAAGCATATTCAGATACACACCGAATGAAACAGCAGTCTCTTTGTACAAAGGATCTTCCGGCAGCGAATCGAGTTCTATGGTAACCGTTTTCCGCGGCGTATTTTTCTCGGCCTCTATGAGCGTCATGAATTCCTTAAATGACATATCATACGCGGATTTTATACTCAGCGACATTTTTCCCGGTATTTCCCTTGTTCCGTTTTCAATAGCGGAAAGATATGCGGAAGAAATTTCAAGTTTAGCCGCCATGTCCGCAAGCGTCTCATTCCTGTCAATTCTGAACTTTTTGAGAAACTTTCCGTATGCAGTCAGCATATGCCGCCTCCTTAGTGCTACTACTATCTTGTTTATATATTATACATATTTGTGAAATAAGTCAATAAAAAAGTGAAAATATTTTATAAAAAAGCAGATTTCGATACAGGAAAACAGGGCGCGACAGGTAACGGGTGCACTCTGGGACACGGCGGGGAAACAGGGGGTGACAGACAACGGATTGCCCCTGAACCACCCCGGAGATCATGGCATGACCGTACCCGTGAAACAGGCTGAATCCGTTCCGTGTGAGGGGCACGACCACTACACGGGTTTACCCTGAATCCGTGCACGGAAACAGACTGAACCCGGAACAGATAACTTTCTTATTCGTGCGTTTAGTGTTATTATAGAGTAATTACAGAATATCGGAGAACAAATTTGGCAGCACAGACGGAAAAAGAACTTGAAGATACAGCTCTGCACCAGATAGAAACACAACTGAACTATACATATCAGCGTGCACTGGCAGACGATGCCTCACTAACCGCGCATTTCCGTACCTGTCTGGATGAACTGAATAAAGACAATCTGAACGGGCGTACTCTTTCCGATACTGAATTTGACCGTGTACTGACATACCTTTACGATAAAACCGTATACGTATCCGCAAAACAGCTGCGCGACACCTATGTACTTGAACGCGACGACGCGGCAAAAATTTATATTACGTTTATAGACTTTGACAACCCGGAGCGGAATAAAATTGAGATCGCCCGTCAGATAACCGAATGCAATAAATACGAGACACGTTTCGACGTGACGCTGCTTATTAACGGTATTCCCGTCGTACAGCTTGAACTTAAAAAGCCGGGAGTGGACATAAACGAAGCGTTCAACCAGACGGAGCGATACCGGCGTACCGCATATCGGAGACTGTTCAGGTACATCCAGATTTTCGTTATTTCCTGCGGTGTCGAGACCCGGTACTATGCCAACAGCGATGTGCCGCTTGAACGCTCGAAGGCATTTTACTGGACGGACAGGAATAACCGCCGTATCAACAATCTTGACGAATTCATTTCAGCCTTTCTTGAGAGAAAAAGGCTGTTCAGTATGCTTGACCGGTACACCGTCATAACTGATACGGAGCATACGATTATGATTATGAGGCCGTATCAGGTGTTCGCGACAGAGTCACTTCTTGACAGGGCGGTGCACACACGTGAAAACGGGTATGTGTGGCATACGACGGGCAGCGGAAAAACGCTTACCTGCTGGAAGTGCGCGAAACTGCTTGCCGCAGAGCCCGGCATTAAGAAAGTTATTTTTCTTGTAGACCGGAAGGATCTTGATACGCAGACAACTGACGACTTTAATTCCTACGAAGCGGACAGTGTAGATCCTACCGACAAAACGGATACACTCGTATCGCATATTGAGGATAAAAACCGTAAGCTCGTCATTTCTACTATAGAAAAAATGGCAATTGCCGTTTCGACTCCGAAATATGAAAAAAGAATAAGTTCATACAGAAACGAAAAAGTTGTATTTCTCATAGACGAATGCCACCGCACTCAGTTCGGCGACATGCATACACAAATTAAAAAATACTTTGCGAAGGCTCAGTATTTCGGTTTTACCGGTACACCGATTTTTAAGGAAAACGCACACAAGGAAGGAGAACGCGAGTTCATCACCGAATCGCTGTTCGGCAGTCAGCTGCACCGGTACATGATAAAGGAAGCGATTGCCGACGGCAACGTTCTGGGATTCAAGATAGAATATCTTTCCACGTTTTACGGATCATATGACGAAAACGATCCGGCAAAAGCCGACGGTATAGACACCGGTGAAGTATATGAAAATCAGCAGCGGATTGAACTCATATGCAGAGATATTGAGACTCATTTTAATAGTAAAACAAACAATCGCGAATATAATGCGCTGCTGGCCGTACAGAGCGTTCCGCTTCTTATAAAATATTATGATACGTTCAAACGGATAAACACGGAGATTTCGGTTGCGGCCGTATTTACGTACAACGTAAACGAGGATCCGGAAAACAAAGAAGAATTTTCGCAGGATGCGCTCAGCCGTATCATTAAAGAGTATGATGACAAGTACAACACAAGCTTCGATACGGCCGCATTTACGGAATATAACAAAGATGTTTCCAAACGTTTCAAAGCAGGCGGAATAAACCTTCTCCTTGTCGTGGATATGTATCTGACCGGATATAACAGTAAAATGCTCAATACACTCTATATTGACAAGAATCTGAAATATCAGGGACTGCTGCAGGCGTTCTCGCGTACGAACCGTACCGGAAAAAGTACCAAGCCGTTCGGAAATATCGTCTGCTACCGGAACATCAAGCAGGAGACCGACGCTGCTCTTAAACTGTATTCCCGGAGTGACGATCTGACCGGTGTTGTAGAAAAGGACTATGCGTATTTTGTTAACCGGCTGCAGACAGCTCTGGGGATGTTGTACCGTACGGCGGAAACACCGGAAGATGCAGCAAATCTGCAGAGTGAAAAGGAAAAGCTTTTGTTTGTTAAGGCGTTCCGGGAGGTCATGAAACAGGTCTTTACGCTTAAGACGTTCGACGAGTTCAGATTTACCGAAGACGACCTGGGTATAGACGAGCAGACCTTCAACAACTACAAGAGCATTTACAGTTCCATTCACGATCAGGTTATAAAATACAGGGAAGGACAGAAAGAATCGATTCTTGCCAATATCAACTTTGAGATAGAACTGCTCGAAACTGATATTGTAAACGTCGATTATATTCTGCACCTCATGACGGCAATCGACTTTACGAACAGAAAACAGAAAGAAAGGGATATTAAAAAACTGTTCGACACAATTGATAATTCAGGGAACAGAGAGCTGCGCAAAAAAGCAGACCTTATAAAGGAATTCCTTGAAAAAGTAGTGAGCGGATTGAGCAGTGCACAGGGCATTGAAGAAAAGTTCGCCGCCTTTGAAGAACAGCAGCGTATTCATGAAATGCAGACGTATTCGATTGACCATCATTACGATTCAAAGAAACTTGAACAGCTGTGCAGCCAGTATGAGTTTTCAGGAATATTGCGTAAAGATGAAATCAGAAGAGGTATTACCGATCCGTCACTCGGACTGCTCGCAAAGGAATCGGCGGTGAACGACGTGCAGAATTTTGTTTACGACATATGTGCTAAATATTCGTATAAAAATGCCTTGTGAAAAAAGTTTTTTGCAGTATCCGGTAATTTCCGGTAGCAGTTTTCTCATGGTGATAATGACAACATGGATCATACAGAAAAATATACAAGGAAGATGCGGCATAACGTTTTCCTTGCTGGAGTAAAGATAATGCAGAGTATTGATTTTGGTAATCTTGCGCAGTACCGCGAAAATGACCATTTCGAGGTAAAAAGTGCGGAAAAAGGCCTTCCCCAGAGCCTCTGGGAGACCTATTCTGCATTCGCAAATACGTCGGGTGGTACTATTGTTCTGGGAATAAAAGAAAACAAAGATCATTCGTTCTCCGTAACCGGAATCACCGGGCAGGAACGACTACTTAAGGAATTTTGGGATACGATAAATAACCACAAAAAAGTAAATGTGAATATTCTAACCGGCAATATGGTTTCGGTTGAAGAAGCTGCGGGGAAAAATGTTATCTGCATTAGTGTACCACGGGCCAATCGTACTGATAAACCGATATACATCGGTAGCGATATTTTTTCTGGAACGTTCCGTAGAAATGGCGAAGGCGATTACCATTGCACACGGGAAGAAATAACAAATATGTTGCGTGATCAAAGTGCTGTTTCTCAAGATAGTAAGCTGCTGGAAGAAATGAACACTGATGTCTTTGATCCGGAAGCCGTTCAGCGGTATCGTACCATTTTTTCAAACGTCAGACCGGGGCACATCTGGGCAACTCTTGCAGATGAATTATTTCTTGAAAAGATCGGCGCCGCAGCGCATAGTGAAAGAGATGGAAAACTACACCCTGTCGGAGCCGGTCTCTTGATGTTTGGATTTGAATACACTATTGTCCGTGAATACGGTTCATATTTTCTTGATTACCGTGAAGAACTTTCTCCGGATACACGATGGACCGATCGCGTTATTTCCAGCAGCGGCGACTGGAGCGGTAATATATTCGATTTTTTCTTTCGCATTTACAGTAAACTTGTTGCAGGGATTAAAATACCGTTTAAACTGGAGCAGGAAATCAGAATCGACGATACACCGGTACATAAAGCAATCAGGGAAGCACTTGCAAATGCCCTTATCCATGCAAACTACTATGGTCGGCGGGGAATCGTTATTATAAAAAAACAGAACAGCATCAGCATCTCGAATCCCGGGATTCTCCGGATAGCGCCAGAAGAGGCAATCAGCGGCGGACTCTCTGATCCGCGTAACAGCATACTGATCAAGATGTTCAATCTTATCAACATCGGCGAACGTGCCGGCAGCGGACTGCCCGGAATCTTTTCGGCCTGGATGCAGAACGGCTGGGAACCTCCGAAATTAAACGAATCCTTTGATCCAGACAGAACGGAACTGCTGGTACCTCTCCCTGAAGAAGACAAAAAGGTTACTCAAAAGGTTACTCAAAAGGTTACTGTAAATCAAAACCGGATACTTACAGAATTGCAGAAAAATCAGTTTGTAACACAAAAGGAACTGGCAGAAATAATCGGAATTTCAAAAGTACATATAAATAAAAACATGATGCGGCTTCAGGAAATGAATCTGATACGACGCGTCGGTCCGGACAAGACAGGCTACTGGGAGATAATAAAGTGAGCGGTCTGAACGACGTATAGAATCTCGTCTACAGTATCTACGATACATACTCGTATTGGGAAGCCTTGTAAAAAAAGTTTTTTGCAGTATCCGATAATTCCCAGTATACTGTAATTATAAGGAGGATGCGCCTGGTATGGAAGTCGCAAAAAATCTCAAAACAATGCATTCCGTTCTTCGTGAAAGTACTGTTGCTTCAGATCCTTTCTACGATAAGGAGAATCAGGAATACATCATGAAATCGGTTCGTGAACTTGAGGAAGAGAAAGGAACTGCCCATAAACTTATAGAAGATTCCGATGAGTGAACAGCTCCCGTCAGACGAGAGCATTACAGTGACAAATAACTATATAAGCAGGTTTTACGATGAGTAAAAACATGAAAGAGGATTACAGATATGGCCAGAATAAGGATTAAGAATTTCGGACCGATAAAAGAAGGATATACTCAGGATGACGGTTTTATTGATATAACGCCGGTAACAGTTATCTGCGGTGATCAGGCAACTGGAAAGAGCACTATAGCAAAAGTGTATTCAACGTTTGCCTGGCTGGAAAAAGACAGCATAAACACAGCAATGAAAAGAAATAAGAGTCCTGAATTTGATGATTTTAAACAACTTTTTGAAAATCAAAGAATAGAAGAATATTTTTTACCAGGTACAGAAATTGAATATCAAGGCACAATAGGCAGCTTCAGTTATAAAGATGGAAAATCAAAAAGCACCTTCGATAATAATCTTGCAGAGCGACTTATAGAATATAAACGTCCAAAAATAATGTACGTACCTTCTGAGCGGAATTTACTGACAGTTATTGAAGATGCCGAAAATATAAAGAAATTACCGCGAATGCTTTCACTTCTTTTGGATGAATACAACAAGGCAAAAAAAACGTCTTCTTCCGGTATATTTGATTTACCAATATCGAACTTAAAACTGCGATATAATAAAACGACAACGGCTACTGATATAATTACCCCTGATAATACAAGTGTCTCTATTTACAGTTCTTCCAGCGGCGTACAGTCCGTTGTTCCGCTTTCTTTAGTTACCAGATATTTGACAAATGAAATAACTGCTGATTTTGCAAAAAATGTACAGGAGCTAAGCAGTAATGAAAGAGAACAAATGAAGGCCTGGATACAGGAATATTCCGGCAATGATGAAAGTGAAAAAAAGATTATTGAGTCTCTTGATTCATTATTTTACGGAAGAAAAATTGATAATACCATGTATTCTATATTGGAAAGGTCATTACCTTTCTTCTTCAATACTTGCTTTGTTAACATTGTTGAAGAGCCGGAACAGAATTTATATCCGGTATCTCAAAGCAGAGTACTGTATGAACTTCTTGAATGTATGAACACGAATGACCATAACGGACTTATGATTACGACACACAGCCCGTATATGCTTTCTTATCTGACACTTTCTGCAAAAGCTGCAGAGTTACGTGCAAAGAAAGTTCCGGATGTTGAAATAAATAAAGTTTTTCCGGTTAAGTCGGCTGTTTCCGGCTCAAGGATAACAATCTACGAGACAAAAAATGACGGTACTATACAGAAGCTGGAACCGTATGAATCTCTTCCGTCTGATACTAACGAATTAAATACTGCCCTGAACGAAACGAACGAAACATTTGCCGGACTGCTTGAGCTGGAGGAAAAATTTTGCCAATAGATTTTTTCAGCTATGCCCAAACGGTGGATCCTGTTCTGGAATTCGGAATATGTGATAATTGTGATAAAACTCCGGCATTTGTGAGTACGAATAAAAATGATAAATGGATTGCTCATGCAGCATGTAATAACAGATCCGATTATTCGTTTATAGCGGTGGACAACAAAATACCGGTTCCCGGAAAAAACGGCGGTATGGAAAAGCGCTGCGATGCAATGCTGTATACAAAGGAAACTGTCTGTTTTATTGAATTGAAAGAACAGAAAGAAAAATGGCTTACCCATGCCGTAGAACAACTTGAAGCCACGATAACGACATTCAATGAAAACTACGATATAACATCGTTCCGGTTCAGACGGGCGTATGCGTGCAACAGACGCAGACCGAATTTTGCCGTGTCTTTTAAAAACAGACAGAAGAAATTTTATGATGATAATCATGTTGTTTTGCGGATCGGAACGGAAATAGCAGAATTAAAATAGTGATTACAGGATGACAAGATGAAAAAAAACGACGATGTACAGCATGAGAAAGGACAAAAAGACGAGCTGCAGAAAAAACTCTGGGAGATGGCAAACACGCTCCGCAGCAATATGGACGGTGCGGACTTCAAGTACTACGTACTTGGTCTGCTTTTTTACCGGCAGCTGAGCGAGCATATGGAATCGAAGGCGGCAGAGCTGCTTAATGGCGACAAGATTTCGTTTGAGGAAGCGTTTAAAAACAAACAAATGCGCCGGGTGCTTACCGAAGCCGTGCTTGAGTCGAACGGTTACTTTATTGAACCGCAGTATCTGTTCAAGGTATGCATTGATCAGATTGAGAAAAACGAATTTACTGTGGAATACCTGCAGAAAGCACTGAACAACATTTCCGCTTCGTCGGAAGGTCAGCCGTCTCAGAAGGCTTTCGAGAATCTGTTTTCCGATATGGATTTGACATCGGCAAAACTCGGCGCGAACGTGAAGGACCGCTCGAAGCTCATCGGCCGCCTTATGCAGTCGATTGACGCGATTGACTTTCACCTGGATGACAGCAGAATCGACGTGCTCGGCGACACGTACGAATATCTTATCGGTATGTACGCGGCAAGTGCCGGAAAGAAGGCGGGCGAATTCTACACGCCGCAGAACGTATCGAAACTGCTTGCACGGATTGCAACATCCGGATTAACAAAAGTAAAGTCCATTTCCGACTGCACATGCGGTTCCGGCTCTCTTCTGATTCAGGTGGGAAACTATGTGAAAGCCGGCCATTATTACGGGAACGAAGTAAACCCGACGACATACAACCTGGCCCGCATGAACATGATCCTGCACAACATTCCGTACCAGTATTTCGACATCCGCCGTGTAGACACCATCAGAGACGGAGGAAAGGAAGAATACGCGGGAGAGCGGTTCACCGTACAGGTAGCGAATCCCCCGTATTCACAGAAGTGGTCAGCAGCTTCACACTATCTTGAAGACGACCGCTTTTCGCCGTACGGGGCGCTCGCCCCAAAAAGCTACGAAGACCTCGCGTTCCTGGAACACATGATTTACCACATGGATAAAAAAGACGCGCGTATTGCAGTCCTTATGCCGCACGGTGTCCTGTTCCGCGGCGGTGCCGAAGAAAAAATACGCACGTACATTATAGAAAAACTGAATTACCTCGACGTCGTCATCGGACTCCCTCCGGGCTGTTTCTACGGCACGACGATACCGGTCTGCCTCCTTATACTCAAAAACGAACGGGGCGAGAACAGCGGCAACGTGCTTTTTATAGACGCCTCAAAGGAATTTGAAGACGGCAAATCGCAGAACTATCTTTCGGATGCGAATGTAGACAGAATCGTTGCCGCCTATACCGCACGCAAGAACGAAAAGAAGTTCTGCCACGTCGCCTTACTGAAGGAAATCAAGGACAACAACTACAACCTGAACATTACGCGCTACGTGGACACGTTTGAAGAAGAACCTCCCGTCGACCTTGCCGCAGTGGAAATGGATTTGAACGCCGCGTATAAGGAACGCGACGAACTCATGAAGAAGTATGAAGCATACGCGAAGGAGCTGGGACTGTGATGAAGAAACGTGTGCCGAAGCTGCGGTTCCCGGAGTTCAACGGGGAATGGGAAGAGAAAAATGTAAATGAAATTCTACAGGATTCCAAAGGTGCCATAAAAATAGGTCCTTTTGGAAGTGCATTGAAAAAAGATATTTATGTAAAAAAGGGAATAAAGGTTTTTACCCAGGAAAATATCTTTCAAAATAATTTTACATTAGGAAATTATTACGTAACCGAAGAGAAGTATAAAGCATTAAAATCCTGCGAACTGGAACCTGATGATATTGTTTTCAGTATGATGGGCACTATTGGCAACTGTGCCGTTTTTCCTCATCATTGTGAAAAGGGAATTATGAATTCCCATTTATTGCGTATTCAACTAAACAGCGAAATAAATCCTTTGTTTTTTTATCATCAATATTCCAGTTCCTTTGTTAAAAGACAGATAAAAAAATTGTCTGTCGGTTCAATAATGTCCGGTTTGAGTTCTTCTATTGTCAGTAATATTAGAATTGATTACCCTTCAACACTTGAACAGCAGAAAATTGCTGATTTTCTTTCAACGGTCGACGGTATTATTGCTTCTGAGCAGCATATCCTCGACGATTTGCAGCTGAAGAAGAAAGGGCTGATGCAGAAACTGTTTAACAGAGAGCTGCGGTTTAAGGACAATGACGGAAGAGAGTTCCCGGAATGGGAAGAGAAGAGGCTGGGAGAAATTACAAATACATTCAAAGCCGGTGAAAGTATAACGGCAGCAACAATAACAGAGACTGGAAGATATCCGGTATATGGTGGAAATGGATTCAGGGGATATACAACGACATTTACACATGACGGACAATATGTATTAATCGGCAGACAAGGTGCGCTTTGCGGGAATATCAAATATATTACAGGGGAAAACTTTGTTTCGGAGCATGCTATTGCAGTTCAGACAAATCAAATGAACAACATTGAATACTTATATTTCTTTTTGGATTATTGCGATTTAAATAAATTGTCTGAGTCTTCTGCGCAAGGCGGTCTGTCGGTGAATAAGCTTGTCATATTGAAATATTTGTTTCCTTGTCTTGAGGAACAGCAGAAGATTGCGAATTGTCTTAGTTTGTTGGATAATGTTATTTGTGAACAACAGACAATTGTTAACGGGTGGAAGCTGCGGAAAAAAGGACTACTGCAGCAGATGTTTATGTAAAAAAATAGCGATTTTTTATTATGGAACAGATGATATATTAGCAAATAGATTTATATATTTAGGAGAATAAACTGTGATTGAGGCTATACATTTAAAGTTTGGCGCCACAGCAGGATCGCCAAAAACGACGATAACAACTACACCCGTAACAGTTTTTGTCGGGCCTAATAATTCCGGAAAGTCAAAGACTTTATCAGAAATACAATCATTTTGTCAGGATGGGAAAGTTGATCAGAATTTTGTCATAATTGAAAATATTGATATAGGAAAATTTGATTCTGTAACTGCTGGTAAAGAAATAGAGCGAATTAAACTGAAACCTAATTCTAATGAAACTGTTCCCATATCTAATGTTATCATTGGCAATTTTCGTGGCAGAACCCAGGTAGAAAAAGGAATTTTATTGAATGCTCTTACATGCCGTGATCAACCATATGTTTTGGAAAGGTTTTGTCAATGGTATCTTCAGTATCAGACAATCATTCTTGATGGCCAAAGTCGAATGCAGTTAATAAACGAACAAGCAGCCGGAGATCTTTTACAACCTCCTGTAAATAGTCTGTCTGCATTATTCCGGAATGATGAGAAAAGGAAAATTTTTCAACGCATAGTTTTTGATGCTTTTGGTTTTTATCCTGTTATTGATCCGACAAATCTAGGAACACTCAGAATAAAACTATCAATTGAGGAACCTGAACCTATAATAGAAAGAGGTCTGACAGATGATGTCGTTCAGTTTTACAGCCGTGCTGTCAATATTTTTCAAATGAGTGACGGCGTAAAAGCCTTTACAGGGATTATTCTGCAATTGATTGCCGGTGATCCCAAAATAGTGCTTGTTGATGAACCTGAAGCATTTTTACATCCATCGCTGGCTTTTTTGCTTGGAAAAGAGATCGGCGAAATTGCTTCCAGACAAAATAAAAAGGTTTTTATTTCAACTCATAGTCCAAACTTTATTATGGGATGTTTACAGGCTGGTGTCCCCATAAATGTTGTACGTCTGACGTATCTTGGGGGAGTTGCAACTTCTCGTATTCTTTCTAATGAAAAACTTTCTGTACTGATGAGAAATCCTTTACTTCGATCCACCGGCGTGCTTTCCGGTCTTTTTTATGAGTCAGTGGTAGTTACAGAAAGTGATACTGATCGTGCATTTTATCAGGAAATAAATGAACGATTACTGCGGTTTAAATCCGAATGGGGTATTCGAAATTGCCTTTTTCTTAATGCACAAAACAAACAAACTGTCAGCCAGATTATCAGACCATTAAGAGAGCTGGGAATCCCTGCAGCGGCTATCGTTGATATCGACATATTGAAAGAAGGTGGAACAGTGTGGAGTAGTTTTTTGGATGGAGGTTATGTGCCGGAAATAACTAAGCGGTCATTGGATCAATCGAGAGCTCTTTTAAATAAAAGATTCCAGGAATTGAATCTTGATATGAAGAGAAATGGTGGTATTGAACAACTTTCTTCCTGTGATAGATCTTCTGCGGAAGATCTGTTTTCCCAGATTGAAGAATATGGATTATTCAGTTTACGATTCGGTGAATTAGAATCATGGCTAAAAGTATTGGGAGTTGGTGGACATGGTCCTAAATGGTTGATCGATATTTTTGAAAAAATGGGAGAGAATCCGGATGATCCGGATTATATGAAACCCACTGATGCCGATGTCTGGAAATTTATTTATACAATACGGACTTGGCTTAATAACCCCCACAGGAAAGGTATTCCTGTTTAGAACAGATTCAAAGTTAATCAGTTTTTGTGAGATTGTTTCAATCTCTGACATATTAGTAGAATCACAAAACCCTGTTCATGAGCATTTTAATGACAGCTGTTTCCATCGTATATTTCAGGAGCGCACTATTGTGGAATATATCTATTTTGATCAGAATGTCTGGTCGAATCTTACAGATCTGAGAAAGCACGATACTGCTGAATATGAAGCGTACGTAAAATGTATCACTAAGCTTAAGAATCAGGCAGTTGTATATTCTCTGGTAAATGTAAAAGAGACTTTAAGGAGAGATTATCAGGCTGATAGAGAACTGGAACTTGCTATAATTTCTGAAATAACATCAAATCGTTATATGCAGGAAAATGGCCAAATTGTCGTAACACCGCCCAATCTTCTGTTTTCAAAGATAGCTTTAGCTGATTACTTGTTTTCGCAGTTTTCGGAATGTACTAAAAAATATGTACCACAAAATAATTCTGCCATTGATCCATCAATAAAGAGAGCGCAGAACAATATTCCCATCAATACTGCAGCAGATGAGGTGTTACACAAATTTATCAGTCAAATAGGAAAACAAAAGGATGCTGTTGATTTTTCCTTGCTCGATATGATATGCAGTTCTCTTGATCAAAAAGCTGGTGAATTATGTAAAGAACATGCAAAAATATCAGGTGATTATGAAGAGGCCAAAAAATGTGCAGCTGCCATTTCTTTTGTTCTAACATTTTCAAAAGAAATGGCGAAAGTAAAAACTAAGGAAGCATTAAGAAAGAATGACGCTTCTGATTTTATTTCAACAATTTTATCCGTGAATCCCGATCCTGCATGGCAGACTGGCGTTATACAGGAGGTTCTTGGAGCCTTTCAGTATAATCCGGACGATCCTAAAATGTTACAAAAAAAAGGAGTGAATGTGGATATGGACGATTCAGCTCATGCTGGATACGCTCCGTTTTGTACATATTTCGTCAGCGACGATATGCATTTTAGAAAACGAACGGAAGCTGCTGCACGATATCTGAAATCAGATACAATATTTTTTACATATAAACAATTTATTAATTTTACAAAAGATACTAAGGAGCAGTGAGATTATGGCAAAATGCAGTAAATGCGGAAAGTCTGGTTTGTTTTTTAAAGTAAACCAACAGGGGCTTTGCAAAGAGTGTGAGCGGATAGAAAAACTTTCTCAGGAAGAAGCTGAGATAAAATCACAAATAGAAACTTTTACTACGAAACGGACAGAAGCAGAAAAATCGTATGAACAGATAAAAGCGACTCGCGACACTCTGTATAATCAGATTGCGTCAAAAGCTAAGGAAGACGCTTTGCATGAAATACAGAATCAGATAGATGAGAAAAATCATGAACTCCATACCGTTACTGATGAAGTGGAAAGTAAGAACAGACAACTTGAAGATGCTGCCACTAAACAGGCAGAATCGGAAAAACTGACAACAGCCAATGCGAACCGGCTGCTTAAAATCAGGACGCAGATAAAAAGTCTGCAATACTCATTGAAGCGTTATAATGAAGGGGAGTCTGGAACTGGAGGAATCCTTCAGGTCGATAAAATTGAAGAAGTAGATGAATTGTTGTCTGCAACCGTAAAGCTCAAATTTCATCTTATGGATATACGGGAACTCCGGCGGCGGTATACTAAAAATGAGGCAGTGATAAAAGAACTGCTTGCAAAATATCAGTCACGATATACAACAAAAGCAAATATGGCGATTTATCATCTTATGGTTATTGGCCTTGAGGCCGAACTGCAGAATGCGCTGTATAATTTGAGTTATTCAAAACTTGATAAATCTATTGCAGATGTAAAGACTATTACTGCGAAATATGAAAAAATAGCAGCAGACGGTAATCAGAATATTGCACCGACCGTAAAGAAATTTATCGGTGAGATTGAATACCTGTATGTAGAAGCGATAAAAATCGAGTACGAATACTACGTTCAGAAAGAGCGTATAAAAGAAGAACAGAAAGCTCTCAGAGAACAGATGCGGCAGGAAGCCGCAGAGCGTAAGCAGCTTGAAGAAGAAAAGAAAAAGGTAGAAGCGGAAGAATCAAAATATGCAAATGAAATCGATATCATAAAACAGGCGATCGAAGTCACTGGTGATTCCGAAAAAATCAGGCAGCTTGAAGAGCGCCTTGCGAAAGTCCAGGCTCAGCTGAACGATGTAAGTAAAAAGAAAGAAGAGATTGCTACGCTGCAGAACGGTAAAGCTGGTTACATATATGTCATAAGTAATCTTGGTTCTTTCGGCGATGATATTTTCAAAGTGGGTATGACACGTCGTCTTAATCCGCAGGACCGCGTTGACGAGCTTGGCAGTGCGTCAGTTCCGTTTGAATTTGATGTCCACAGCTTTATCTTTTCAAATAATGCACCGGAACTTGAGTATCAGCTACATAAGCAGCTTAACAGTAAGCGGGTGAATAAAATAAATCTTCGTAAGGAATTTTTCCGCACGACAATAGACGAACTTGAAGATCTGGTATATTCGCTCGAACCGTCTGCCGAATTTAATAAAACTATGCTCGCAGAACAATATCACCAGAGTATGTCTGTCGATACTGTTCCAGATGAGGTTATAGTAATGGATGATGAAGATGCTGGAGATGATTCATCAGGAGAGAATGAATAATGCAGAAAATTTGAAGGTCCGACAGTTTCTATCTACCGTAAAATACTCGGAAAAAGAGAGAGTGTGTATTTTCTGTAAATACCATTCTATTACACGACCACACAAAATCCTGATTTTACACCACCCACGGTAGTGGAACAGGCTGCAGTGAGTGCCTGTTAAATGCATCGAGTACTGTGCCTCGAAGAATGGACCAGAGTGTTCTGTGCAATTGTTTCTTCAGAAAAACATCTTTTACTTCATTTATTGCATACAGTGTTTTGAACCGTTCGACATCGGTTGCCTCAAAACTAATAAGTAATATATATTCTGCGCGGAAATAAGGTCTATCGTCTACTGAAAAAGTAAAAATATACCGGGGTCTGAAACTGATAAGTTTATCATTAATTACCGGGTCGTCTTTATTATATCCCTGTTCCGTCTGAATTTGTATAGGAGTTTCTTCTTTCAGAGCATTAATATACTGCAGAACTGTTTCATGGCTATCCATGATTTTTATTTCACGTAACTGGATGAGTTTTATCAGTTCCGAAAATTCTTCTTTCATATCGCATCATCCTTTGAATTTATGCAGCTAAATCATTGGCTGAATGAATTTCACATTGACAGCCGACGGTCATGTCGAATTCATCAGAATTAATATCTGTCCGGGTGGAGTTTGTTTGTACAAAAGTTGATACACAATTGCTGATTACATCGGAAACGCTGTATTTATTTTC
>WSSedB1CaDRAFT_10000282_pt1 | contig 23084 bp, 16 predicted proteins | sample WetSurSB1Cattail_FD_9460 | JGI IMG/M metagenome (IMG submission 9460)
GAAGTGCGGAATAATCTCTGTTTTAATACCATAGCCACCGGCTCAGATCCCATCATAAAACAAAATACCCGCGATCCACTCAAGGATACCAGCAATAATCTCTATACCCGCAACCCGATTGCCGCCGGAATCCTGCTGGATACCATCGAATGCAAATTAAATCCCGGAAGCCCGGCCATAGATCAGGCCATCACTTTTTCATTTATCCATTCCGATATTGACGGGGTTCGCCGCCCCATAGGCAAATCATCGGATATTGGTGCCCGGGAGTACCCGGGTATCAGGGCCATCCCGCATTCAAACCGGGGTGCCCTGCCGGAAAAATGGCTTTTGCCGGGCCTTGGCGCTCTGTTGGCCGCCGGTTTTTTCCTGGTTTACAGGAAAGGAGTTGTTAAAAAGGGGGGGAAATCCGGCTTTCTTTTTCAGGGCCGGCCATCGAACCTCGGATAACCCTTTCAAAACTTTCATGTCATAAAATTTTTCCTTTACTTTTGCAGATTAGCCTTTTCCGAACCGAAACTCAACCGGTATCAGGCTGACCGTAAACAGAAAAGCTGAATGGCCTTACCGCACCTTATTAAATACGTATATACAAACGGAACCGATGAAGTAATCCGACGGGGAAAGAAAATCCATGCGATAGGAAATGTTGAACTCATTGAATACGATGAACTGTTCGAAACGGTAACCTTCCGTATTAAGGACGACAGTTATACTACCTATTATAAAGTTTTTGTTCAGAAATTCCGCGATGCAAAAGCACTCTCAGTGCGATGCAGTTGCCCGTATAACCTGGGAGATATCTGCCGGCATGAAGCAGCCGCGCTGATCCAGTTGCAGGAACTGCTCGACCGGAATATGCTGAAAGCAGAAGAGATCCGTTACGACCAGTCGCATACGGTGATCAAAATGAAGTCAATTGACCTGAAAACCATCCGCCTGCTATGCTCCCGCGAAGTATATGAAGAAGCGGGGAAATTTCTGCAATCCGATAACGCAACGATCGAAATGGCGGCTGATGAAACAGTAAAAGCCTGCGTGGAACTGGATGGTGTAAAATACCCCGTTCTGATAAGGAAAAATGAAGAAAGGAATTTTGACACCAGCTCTACTTACCCGGATACGGATCATCCGCTTTGTTTACCTAAAGTGATTTTATTTCTTCAGTTATTGCAGGCACATGGATCTTATTATTTCGACAGCATCCGTAACTGGGATAAGGAAAAAAATAAACTGCTGGAGGCCTACGGTTATTCCCTGTCCGACGACCTGAAAGGGAAATTTGAATTCTCCTATAAAGAGGGCAAGCCCTTTCTCCGAGTGCTCGATATGTCCATCAAACGCGTGAATCCGGCGGCATTGGCCCGGCCCAAAACTGAATTGGAAAAAGAATTGACGGAGGAAGTGATGGAACCTGAACAAAAACCAGGTAACATACAAAGGCTCGGCGTGGTATTTAATTTCAACCATGAAGCGTATCCCGGATTTTTACTGGATGCCATCAGCGGTGAAAGCAACGAACAGCAAACTGCTTTTGTGGGAAAGGTTGAAAAACTGGAGCTGGCCAAATTCGTAAACACCGAAAAATTTAATGAACCCGACCGGCAGCTTGTTTTTTCCCTGCGCAAAACCCAAGAACCAGAAGTAAATAAATACCTGAACCGCAATTCCCCATTCAGCGGCATGTGGGAACATATTGTTCATACGGAAGGAGAAGAACTTCCCGACGATACCAAGGCCCTGATCATTGAATATCTACACCCCCGGTACAGAAAACTGTTTAGTGAGCTGCATGAAAATCCTTTCATCTTTTTTTTGAACGGACATAAACCATTCAAAACAGCCAACCTGCAATCGGTGAATCTGTCGCCCGATCCGGTGAGCCCCTCGTTCCGGGTTTCTGTCGTCAAAAACAATATCGAAATAAAGGTATATACCCGGATCACCGGGCAATCGATCGATCTGACGCAGAATAAATGTAACAGCCAGGTCATTTTATTCTTTAATAACTGTCTGTATCTCTGGAACAGGCCGGAGGATATCGCCATCATTTCCAAATTCAATGACGGCCGGATGACCATTTCCAAAGCCGACTGGCCGGCACAGCTGCGCAGTTTTGTTATACCCCTGCAAAAGGAATACCATGTGGAATTCGAAAATGAACTGATCCGGGAAATAAAAAGCGGGGACCCGGAAAGAAAAATACTACTTCAGGAAAAAGGCGATTACCTGTTATTCCAGCCCGTCTTTTCATACAAGGGATTTGAAACCACTTCCATTGGAAAAGACCAGCTCGTGGTGCCGGATGGCGATAAAGTGCTGCTCATCCAGCGTAATAAGGAAAAGGAAACGGCATTCATCAACCAGCTGCAGTCCCTGCATTCGCAGTTCATTCAGCCCCAGGGCTCTTCGGGACTGGCTTTACGCGGCAGTGATGTTTTGAAGAACAACTGGTTTTTCCTTTTCATGGATGCCATGCAGGATATGAAAGTGACCGTGCAGGGATTTGATGCACTGAAGAATTTCCGGTTCAATACTTCCCGTCCGCAAACAAAAATCCATATCAGCAGCAGCACTGACTGGTTCGATGCACGGGTGGATATTATTTTTGGTGACCAGAAAGTTACCATCGCAGATGTTAAAAAAGCCCTGGCCAACAAACAACAGTTTGTTCCCCTCAACGACGGCACCCTGGGTGTGCTGCCTGATGAATGGGTAAAAAGATATGCCCTGCTTTTCCGCGTGGGCGAAGGGAAAAGCAATGAACTCCGCTTATCGCGGTATCACCTGAGTGTGATTGATGAGTTATATGAAAACAGGAATGAGGAAGAACTGATCATTCACCTGGAAAAAAAATATGAACAACTCAGGGAATTTAAAAAAATAAAAGAGATCGATCCGCCTGCACACCTGGCCCATATTCTCCGGCCATACCAGGTGCATGGATTTCACTGGCTCAACTACCTGCACGAAGTAAACTGGGGTGGTATCCTCGCCGACGATATGGGTTTGGGTAAAACCATCCAGGCACTTTCTTTCCTTCATCATTATAAAGTGCATTACGGGCACCTGCGTGCACTGGTGGTTTGTCCGACGACCCTGATCTTTAACTGGGAAAATGAAATTAAAAAATTTGCCCCTGAACTCACTTACCGGATCCACCACGGCGGCGAGCGCCTGCGGATCAAAGAGGCGCTGAATGATTTTGAAATCATTATCACCACCTACGGTACCCTGCGAAGCGATATTAAACTGCTCATGGATATGCCCCTGGATTATGTGGTACTGGATGAATCGCAGGCCATTAAAAATCCTGCAAGCAAGGTAACCAAAGCGGCCTGTCTGCTCCGGGCGAAACACCGGTTGTGCATGAGTGGTACCCCGCTTCAGAACAATACCTTCGACATTTTTGCGCAGATGAATTTTCTGAATCCCGGCATGCTGGGCAGTATTGAATTTTTCAGGCAGGAATTTGCGATCCCCATTGATAAATTCGGGGAACCCGACCGTAAAGACCACCTGAGAAAATTATTATATCCTTTTATTCTCCGCCGGACCAAGGAACAGGTTGCGCGCGACCTGCCCGATAAAACGGAAACGATCCTGTTTTGCGAAATGGAAGAGGAACAGCGCAAAGTATACGATGCCTACCGCAATGATTACCGGGATAAAATCCTGGGCACTATTGAAGCCCAGGGCATTCAGAGGTCACAGCTTACGATTTTGCAGGGCCTCATGAAACTCCGGCAGATCTGCGATTCTCCGGCCATCCTGAATGAAACGGAAAAATATCCGAACCATTCCATCAAACTCGATGAATTGTCCCGGGAGATTTCAGAAAATATCGGCAACCACAAAGCCCTGGTATTTTCCCAATTCCTCGGTATGCTGGCCCTTATCCGGGAGAAACTGACCGAACTGGAAATTCCTTTTGAATATTTCGATGGCAGCACAACAGCCACCGACCGGGAAAAAGCCATCCGGGCTTTCCAGGACAACGACAGCTGTCGTGTTTTCCTGATATCGCTCAAAGCGGGTGGAGTCGGGCTCAACCTTACGGCGGCAGATTATGTATACATTGTGGATCCCTGGTGGAACCCGGCCGTTGAACAGCAGGCTATTGACCGGACACACCGGATCGGACAAACAAAAAATATTTTTGCCTACCGCATGATCTGTAAAGACAGTATAGAAGATAAAATCCTTCAATTGCAGGACCGTAAACGCCTCCTGGCCAAAGACCTGATTGCCGACGATGACGGATTTGTGAAAAGCCTTTCCCGTGAGGATGTGGAATACCTTTTCAGCTAAAAACTGAAAATACTGCCGGAGGGAGTGCCTGGATCATGGCCGTATTTTCCCTATTGCACCAACCTTTTTTTTATCTTAATTTAGTTCCCAAATCCAATGCTATGCGAAGCACGCTGTTAACCTTTGCTTTCCTGCTGAATACCGCCTGGCTTTTCTCCCAGGACGATGTTTTCTCCAATAAGACCAATCTGGCGCTGGAGAAAGTGATCCGCGACTACCCCAACCGCTTTCAAAATATCAGGGGCGATATGATCTCCCAGCATGCCCGGGAAGCAGAATATAAGACCACCATTTCTGTTCCGGGTGCCAGCTACTGCAGTATCTGGAAGTATACCGTAGCTAACAATGATACATATAACTGGACCTGCACCACCTTCAATTCCCCGAATTTTATGCAGGCACGCGCTAAATTTAAGGAGGTTTATGACCAGATAGAAAACACCATCATCAAGATAGAAGGACAGAAACCATTTATCCTGAATGCGCAGTATCGCACCCCTACCGATCTGCATTCCATGAATTTGATCAGTTTCGAACTGCTGCCCCAGACAGAAGAAATGAAAAACCTGAAGGTCGATCTCAGTCTCGAAAAAGAATCGAATATCTGGAAAGTAAAACTGAATGTATATGAAGGGGAGCGCAGGTTAAGCAGCCCGACTGCCGCCGTTCAGTAAATGGCAGCATCATTTCGGGAACCGGGTATCGTATATGGAATTTTAAGCAGCATGAAGCTGGCAGCGATATACGATGAATGATCCGGGATCCGCATTATACCATCAGTATATATTCCTTCAGAACGGATTCTATTTCATCGAGTTTAAAAGGCTTGGAGACATAATTATTCATACCCGCTTCCAGGCATCGTTCCTTATCCCCTTTCATCGCATCTGCTGTCAGGGCAATGATGGGAATTCTTGACTGGACCGTCTGCATTTTACGGATGATGCGGGTGGTGGTATACCCATCCATTTCCGGCATATTGACATCCATGAATATCAGTACCGGATCATAATGCGGCAGGGCATCAATCACTTCCTTGCCATTTTGCATCTGGATCACGTCAAACCCCATTCTTTTCAGAACTTCAGATATCAGCATCATATTAATCGGATCATCATCTACCACCATGATACTCGCGGCCTGTGTAATTTTTTCAATGGAGCCGAAAGAAGGATGCAGCGAATCGTTCTGCATGTTTTTTTCGAACAGCGATAACAGGGTACTGTTGAGCTCGTGCAGTTTGACGGGTTTCGAAATAAATTTATTGATACCGGTTTTATCTGCCTCGTGCTGGTAAAGATTTTTCTCCAGCGAAGAAAGCATGAGGATCACCGGCTGACTGGCACCCGGGATGGATTCCTTTATTTCCTTCACCAGGTTGATCCCGTCCATTCCGGGCATATGATGATCCGTTATGATCAGGTCAAACGGCTGTCCGTTTAAGCGGGCAGACTCAATTTTCAACAGCGCTTCCTGACCGTTGGTAGTGGTTTCACAATATATCTGGAAATAACCCAGGGTCTCTTCCATCAGGTGCAGGTTTGTCAGATTATCATCAACCACGAGTACTTTTTTCAGTAATGGTTTCGGCTGCAGCTGGATCTCCGGCTGTTCATTGGCCACTTCCAGCGGCAGTAAGAGGGAAAATAAACTTCCCATACCCGCTTCACTTTCCACCGTGAGGGTTCCGTTCATGAGTTCGGCCAGGCTTTTGGAAATCGCCAGTCCAAGCCCGGTTCCGCCATATTTCCGAGTGGTTGAATTGTCGGCCTGTGTAAAACTTTCAAAGATTTTCTGCAGTTTATCCCGGGGTATACCAATTCCGGTATCTTTTACCTGGATGATAAAATTTAAAAATTTCTTTCCTTCCTGGATATACGTATCCCCGTGTTTCCGGATTGAAACATAGATTTCGCCTTCCCGGGTAAACTTGATGGCATTACCCAGTAAATTCACAATGATCTGGCGGATACGCACGGGGTCGCCCATCAGCTGGGAAGGAATATCATGATCCACCCGGTAAAGCATTTCCAGTTTTTTCTCAAATGCCTTCAACGTGAGGATATCCATGGTTTCTTCTACGAGTTCATCCAGTTTGAATAAGGTATGGTCGATCAGGAGTTTGCCCGCTTCGATCCGGGAGAAATCCAGAATATCGTTGATGATTTCCAGCAACCCATAGGCCGACCTTTTTACATTCTTCAGATAATCCCGCTGGGTTTTCTGCAATTCCGTCGTTAGCACGAGGTCCGTAAAACCGATGATGCCATTCATGGGCGTACGCAATTCATGACTCATATTTGCCAGGAACTCGCTCTTGGTGCGGTTTGCGGTTTCTGCCAGTACTTTTGCCTGAACCAGTTCATCTTCAATTTTCTTTCGCTGGATGGCCGCACCCAGAGAAGACGCAAAGGACTGCAGGATTGAAAATTCCCCGTCGGTCCATTCTTTGTCTTTGGTGAATTCATCGAATCCGACGAACCCCCAGAAAAAATCATTTACAAAAATCGGTATCGACAAAGTGGCTTCTACCGGGTTGCGTTCAAAAATATTCAGGAGCCATTCATCGGTTTCTTTCCAACGGTAACTTACAAAAGGGCGTTGTTCCCGAAGGGGCCTTACAATCGGTTCGATGGTCTTGAAATTCAGGTTAACCATACGGGGATTATCCAGCCGGGATTCGCGGCCGCCCGCATTCCATTCATGGATAATCGACGTAAACCAGTTGCCGGTTTCTTCTTCGAATTTATTTTTGAAGACATATACCCGGTCTACCAGGGTTTTGGTTCCCAGGATTTCAATTCCCGAGGCGATGGCCTGGTTCAGATCTGTATTACTCAGCAATAAATGGGTTGCCTGGGATACGGCATAGAGCAACTGATCCTTCTTTTTCAGTTTCTCCTGTGCGATGCGCTGTCCGGTGATATTCCGGGAAGTACAAACGAGTTTGATAACTTCATTATGATCCACAATGGGCTTGATGATGGTTTCGAGCCATAAAAAAGATTTATCCTTTTTGCGGATCCGGTAACGGATGATCAGCGATTCCTGGTCCTGCAGGTCCGGACTCCGTTCCTGTTTGAAAAATTTATGCCGGTCATCAGGATGTACATAATCCAGGATGGCTGTTCCGATCACTTCTTCCACTTCATAACCCAGTACATGTGTTAAAGAGGGAGAGAGGTACCAGATGGTGCCATCAGCGGCATGCACGCTGATTATATCTTCGGAATTTTCTGCGAGCAGCCGGAATTTTTGTTCGCTGTTCACCAGGGCGTTTTCAGATTCTTTCTGCCCGGTGATATCCTGGGCAATTCCAAAACATCCGTTTCCATCCACTACTTTGCCCTTGAGGAATAAATAACGCATCCAGCCCTGGCGTGTGATTACGCGGAAAGAAAAGGAACTTTCAAAACCCAGGTGACTGCGGTTCAGGAAAATCTCCTCAAATTCATCCCAGGCCCTGTGATAGTCTTCCGGCACTACAAATTCAGCCAGGAAATCATCCAGCCATAATTTTTCAGAAAAATTTTCTTCCATCATCAGCAACTCCCGGAATTCATTACCCAGTTTGATCTCCCGCGTTTCAAAATCCACTTTCCAGGATCCCATACGTGCATAGGTCATCGCGTAAGAAAGCGTCTGAATGGCTTCTTCTTTTACTTCCTGTGCCATCACTTTATCGGTTACATTCAGCCCGATACCCTGTATTTCACTCACCTGGCCGTTCTCATCACTGAGGGCCAGGAATTCCCAATCCGTCCAAACAAAAGAATTTGAATCCTTAAAGGGTTTCCGGATCAGCAGCTTAACGATTTTACCCGGGTTGTTCCAGCATTCATTTGCCACTTCCCGGCATCGGGCCAGGTCCTTGTGAAATATGGTTCCGAGGAACAGTTTATTCAGCACATCTTCTTCCCTGTATCCAAAGGCCCTCAGGAAGGACTGGTTGGCATACGAAAAATTTCCCTTCCGGTCGATGCGGATCAGGTAATTGGTTTGGGACTGGAGCAGGGAATCCAGGTGCTTTTTTTCAACCTGCAATTCATTCTGTGCTTTTTGAAGGTCCCTGAAATTCGTTTCTCCTTTTTTAAATGCCGGCTCGAGTACCAGTATGATCAGACAGATAATGGCCAGCACAAGGGATATGAATTTCCCGACCTCAATAGCTGAAGATTCTTCATTTTTTTTGTTCAGGATAACGGTAAATGCCTGGGTGATATCCCGCATCAATGGTAAAAATTTGTCCTCGCTCTCCATCAGCTTTTGCAGGTACATGCGCTTATTGATCTGGAACAGGACCGAATCTTCCAGTAAAATATTCTGACCAATCTGATCAATACTGTTGTAATAAGGATTGATATAGGAAAAGAGGAGACGTATCCTGAATACCTGCGCCGGAAGGGGTGACCGGGATTGTCCTACCCGGTTCAGCAACTGTTCTTCCTGCATTTTAAAAACAGCGAGGGTCGTGGCCAGGCTGTCCCTGATCCGCTGGGTTTCCGCCGCACCATACAGCCCCCCGGTAATAAGCGCCGCCTGTTTGGCAATGACCTGACTCAGGGTCTGTTGCCGGCCGGCCAGGGACCTTGCAGAGATAAGTTCTTCATTTTCAGCGGATTTTTTATTACCAAGGTAATAGGCAAAATAATTACACAGTAAAACAGTCGCAAATAGAATGGTGGAAATGCGTACTAACTTACGGAATGGGCTCTGCATGGTATAGGATTAATCCTTTAACGCAGAAATAGGGATTTTAACTTGTGAAAAGACTAAAAAAAACACTTAGGACGATGCTTAAAGCCTAATGCGATTCATTAGCTAATTTCTTTCGGCTAAACGGAAGGTCTTTGATTTATTGTTCGGACATGCTTTGACAGGAAAAGCGTCAGGCGTTAATTTTCAAGCATTTAATAATCGATTACCTGCTCTTCCATAAAAGCGGGCAGTTCCCGGAATTCGTATTGCTGGTTTCTCAGCTGGGGTTTAAACCCGGCTTCCCGGATGGCGGCCTGAATGGTTTTGCTGGTAAAACGGTGGGGGGCACCGGCAGCACTCACAACATTTTCTTCCAGCATAATGCTGCCGAAATCATTTGCACCGGCGTGCAGGCAGATCTGGGCTGTTTCCTTACCCACGGTAAGCCAGGAAGCCTGTATATTTTTTATATTAGGAAGCATAATACGGCTCATCGCGATCATCCGGATATATTCTTCCGGTGTGGTCAGGTTATGAACACCCCGGATCCTGGCCAACAGCGTATCTGCATCCTGGAAGGTCCAGGGAATAAATGCCAGGAAACCGTTTGCATCAGCAGGTTTCATCGCCTGCACTTCCCGGATCCGGACCAGGTGTTCAAATCTTTCTTCAATAGACTCCACATGCCCGAACATCATGGTAGCCGAAGTGGTAATATGCTGCCGGTGGGCTTCCCGCATAATATCCAGCCATTCCTGTGCTCCGCATTTCCCCTTGCTCACCAGCCGCCTGACCCGATCAACCAGGATCTCTGCACCCGCACCCGGAAGGGAATCCATACCGGCTTCCCGCAACGCACGTATGACTTCCCCATGGGATTTTTTTTCAAGTTTACAGATATGCGCAATCTCAGGAGGCCCCAGGGTATGAAGTTTTAACCGGGGATAACGGGATTTGAGTTCCCTGAATAGATCCGTATAAAAACCCAGTCCCAGACCGGGATGATGACCGCCCTGCAATAATAACTGGTCCCCGCCCCAGCGGAATGTTTCTTCAATTTTCCGGACATAGGTATCTATATCGGTTATATATGCATCCGGATGACCGGGAACCCGGTAAAAATTACAAAATTTACAATTTGCGATACATACATTGGTGGTGTTCACATTCCGGTCGATCTGCCAGGTAACTGTTCCCTGGCCTACCTGCTTTTGCCGGAGCTGGTCGGCAATAAACATGAGTTCTGCCAGAGGCGCTTCTTTGAAAAGCAAAACACCTTCTGCTGCCGTCAGAAAATCGAACTGCAGTGCCCTGGCATAGAGATTTGATACGTTCATCTTTTCAGATATTACAGTTTATACAAATTTAGGACAGCAATTTTTCAAATCAGTAATTATATGGCTGGCGGGGCAAGATGCCGAATAATTTGTAGATTTAATTATATGGATCATTTCTGCGATCCATATTTAACCAACAACCTGCTATTGAACCATGAAGGCGGCCAAACTAAGATATCCGGTTTGTTTGCACCCGGCTGTGCATAAAATTCTCTGCGGCTTTTTTCTCGCGCTGGTAAGTTTTGGAGGCATCCGCGCTCAAAAACAAATCAATAACAGGGCGCAGCTTCTCACGCAGGTCCCCTTTACCACTTTCACCGGCGGTGTGGTGGTGGTCCGGGCCCAATTGGCCGGTTATCCGGATACGCTGAATTTCATCATGGATACGGGCAGCGGTGGCATATCGCTGGATTCCACAACCTGTATACGCATGAAAATAACCCCGGTGCTGACTGATAAAATGATCATGGGTGTCGGAGGCATCAGGCAATTGAGATACGTAAACAACCTGTCCCTGATCATGGGGAATCTGAGGACAGACAGTCTTAATTTTCACGTAAGCGATTATGATATTTTAAGCAGTGTATACGGAGACCGCATTGATGGTATCATCGGATACAGTTTCTATTCACGGTATATACTAAAAATCGATTACGACAGTAACCAGATATATGTTTATTCCAAAGGGAATATCAAGTATCCAAAAGGCGGGTTTATGTTAAAACCTGCGGTGATAAACCTTCCCGTGCAGGGCGCAATGCTGCGGGATATCCGGGTAGTTGACGCCCGCTTTTATTTCGATACGGGTGCGGGCCTTTGCTTATTACTGAATTCTGATTTTATAAGGGACAGTTCCATCCTGAACCCCGAAAAAAAACCGCTGCCCGCCCAGGCTCAGGGCCTGGGAGGAAAAGCAAATATGCAGGTGACCACCCTGAAAGAATTTAAACTCGGCCCATACCGGTTCCATAATATCCCAACCTATATATTCGATGACGAATACAATATTACCTCGTATCCCTACCTGGCCGGACTGATCGGGAACGATGTGTTACGCCGGTTCAATATCATTTTAAATTATGAGAAGAGAATTTTCTACTTAACCCCCAATACCCACTTCCGTGATCCCTTTGACTATTCCTACACCGGGCTCGGACTCTATTGGATTGAAGGCCAAATCCGGGTAGGTGATGTTATGAAAGATTCCCCGGCCGAAAAAGCAGGATTCAAGGTAGATGATATCGTGCTCGGAATAAATAATAATCTGTCGCAAAACCTACAACTTTATAAATCCATGCTGCAAAACACGGGTGACCGGGTGAAAGTCCTGGTCAGCCGCTCCGATACCAGCCGGGTGGAACTGAGTTTGAAAGTGAAAAGCATCTTATGAATTCTTTCATCCCGGTTATTGAAGTCTTATTACCTTGCACTTCTTTTGAAAGAAATGAAAGTATCATTCCATGCAGATCGATTATAAAAAATTTACCCTCTCCAACGGGCTGCGGTTCATCGTACACGAAGATCATTCCACCCCCATGGCCGTGCTCAACGTACTCTATGACGTAGGTGCCCGCGACGAAGACCCGGGAAAAACGGGTTTCGCCCATTTGTTTGAGCACCTGATGTTCGGCGGATCTGTAAATATCAAAGATTTTGAGAGCCCCCTGCTGATGGCCGGAGGGGAAAATAATGCGTTCACCACCAACGATCTTACAAATTATTATATACAGCTGCCTGCAGAAAATATTGAAACGGCCTGNTGGCTGGATAGTGATCGCATGCTTTCCCTGGCATTCAGTGAAAAAAGTCTGGATGTGCAGCGAAAAGTGGTATGTGAAGAATTCAAGGAACATTATATCAACCGCCCGTACGGGGATGTTGCTTTTAAATTGCGCGAACTCGCTTATAAAAAACATCCCTACCGCTGGATGACGATCGGCCAGGAGCTTTCCCATATTGAAAATGCGAAACTTGCCGACGTAAAAGCCTTCTTTTCTAAACATTACTGTCCGGCCAATGCCATCCTCGTGATGGCTGGTAATATCCGCACGGATAAAGCCCTCGCACTCGCTGAAAAATGGTTTGGCCATATTCCCGCGGGCAAAAAATATATCCGCCAACTTCCCGTGGAACCGGAACAGGATGCCGCCCGCGTGCTGGAAGTAAAGGCCGACGTGCCCCTCGATGCCCTCTATAAAGCCTTTCACGTAGGTTCCAGAACAGACAAATCCTATTACGCGATGGACCTGATCGGTGAATTACTCGGCGGAGGAGGTTCCTCCCGTTTATTTCAGACCCTGGTAAAAGAAAAGAAATTATTCAGCAATATTGAGTGTTATCATTTCGGATCCTCTGATCCGGGCCTGCTGCTGATTGAAGGCAAACTGATCAAAGGAACCCCCATGCTGACAGCGGACCAGGCAATCCGGGAGGAATTGGACAAATTAAGCTCAGCGACCATTTCCGAAAAAGAACTGATGAAAGTGAAAAACAAAACGGAATCCGCCATTTTATTTGAAGATATGAGCCTGATGAACCGCGCCTCCAACCTCGCCATGTACGAGTTGATGGGAGATGTGGCCTTTATGAATACAGAACTCGACAAATACATGAATGTTACCACCGGGGAGATCCGGGACCTGAGCGCTTCCATTTTTGATGAAAAAAACAGCAGCAGCCTGTTTTATTACAGTAATAACTAACTTTTGAATTCCCCTTTATGTTGAATCGCAAAGCTGCACCGGAAATTACCGACGCAGTAAAATTTCAGCTGAGCCTTCCGCCCTGTCAGAAAATATCCCTGCGCAACGGCGTGGAGGTTTACCTCGTGGATATGGGAACCGTGGACACCCTGATGATGAATATTGTTTTCTATGCGGGAAATTGTTTTGAGACTGAAAACGGGGTGGCCGCAGCAACGAATTTTATGCTCAAAAGCGGCACGCGGTCAAAAACTGCTTATGAAATCAATGATTTCTTCGAATATTACGGGGCTTACCTGAACCGGCAGTCAGGGCACGAAACTGCCGAGCTCACCCTGCATTGTATGAAAAAAAATTTTGCGGAGCTGCTGCCTGTCGTATCCGAACTCATCGTCGATTCGATTTTTCCGGAAGAAGAACTCGGGATCTATAAGAAAAATATGCAGCAAAGACTGCAGGTGAATTTGCGTAAAAATGATTTTATTGCAGGCCGCCTGATCGATTCCTATCTTTTTGGCGCGGCGCATCCCTACGGAAAGTTTCATTCCATGGAAGATTATGCCGCCCTCAACGTACAGGAAATAAAGGATTTTTATAACCGGTATTACCTGGGTGGCCGCTGTATTATTTTTATTGCAGGTCCCCTGCCGTCCGGTATCCGGGACCTGGCAGAAAAAAATTTCGGAAACCTGCCCCTTCATGGGCCGGGCAAACCGGATTTGGCAACCGCAGCTATTCTGCCCGCAAAAGAAAAAAAATACCGGGTCAGCAATGATCCCGACAGTGTCCAGGGAGCCATCCGGATCGCCCGGAATTTTCCGAACCGACATCACCCGGACTTCCAGAAAATGCAGGTGCTTAACAACATATTCGGAGGGTTTTTCGGTTCACGGCTGATGACCAATATCCGGGAGGACAAAGGATATACCTATGGGATCCACAGCTACCTGGCCAACCTGATCCAGGAAAGCACCCTCATGATCTCAACCGAAGCAGGAAAAGACGTATCTGAATCAACGATCAGTGAGGTTTACCTTGAAATGAAGCGGCTTTGTGAGGAACCGGTAACGGATGAAGAATTGAAAACCTCTAAAAATTTCATGATTGGCACTCTGCTGGGAGACCTGGACGGCCCCTTCCAGGTGGCCGGTCGATGGAAAAGCCTTGTACTGAACGGACTTACCGAAGCATATTTTTACAGTGGCATTGAAACCATAAAAAATATTCAACCCGCTGCCTTGCAGGAGCTCGCCAATAAATACCTGAATGCCCCTGATTTTTATGAGCTGGTCGTATTTTAAAGAAGCGGATTCAGTATTTTCACAGGATTAAACTTTGCAGTTATGAATATCATACTGAGAATTATCATTTCTGCCGTTGTCGCTTTTGCTTTGTCTTATGTATTGAGTGGCGTACACATTCAGTCTTTTGTAACAGCCCTGGTACTGGCCATTGTGCTGGGACTGCTGAATCTGATCGTAAAACCCATCCTCATAATTCTCACGTTACCGATTACCATATTCACTTTTGGACTCTTCCTGTTTGTGATCAACGCCCTGATTATTTTACTGGCCGCCAAATTTGTAAATGGATTCTGGGTAGACGGGTTCTGGTGGGCACTTCTTTTTAGCCTTTTACTTTCGGTCCTTACTTCCTTTCTTTACAGGAAGTCGACAGAAACTAAAAACTGATGGATCCTGCCGTTTTTATATAAATACCGGTTTATATGTTTTTTGACCGCAAAGATTTTTCTGATCCCGTATTGCTGGATCTGTACCGGAACCTCCTTTTCCCACGCCTGATAGAAGAAAAAATGCTGGTCTTACTGCGCCAGGGCCGCATCAGCAAATGGTTTAGCGGTATTGGACAGGAAGCGATCTCGGCCGGCGTGGTATCTGCACTTGCGCCGGATGAATGGATTATGCCCCTGCACCGGAACCTGGGCATTTTTACTGGCAGGCAAATGTCTTTACAAAAACTCTTTTTGCAGTGGCAGGGCAGTGAAGAAGGCTTCAGCCGGGGAAGGGAAAGAAGTTTTCATTTCGGTTCCCGTGAACACCATATCTGCGGCATGATTTCCCACCTGGGTCCCCAGTTGGCAGTAGCAGACGGGGCCGCGCTGGCTTACAAGCTTAAAAAAGAAAAAAAAGCAGCCCTGGCCTTTACGGGTGAAGGAGGAACGAGTGAGGGCGATTTTCATGAAGCCCTTAACCTGGCCGCTGTCTGGGATCTGCCCGTAATTTTTATTATCGAAAACAACGGTTATGGTTTAAGCACCCCGGTGGAACAACAATTCCGTTGTAAACGCCTGGCCGATAAAGGCATTGGTTATGGAATGGAGGCTGTACAAATAGACGGCAATAACGTGCTGGATGTTTATGACACCGTCAAAGGCGTGCGTGAATACTGCATCCGGGAGCAGAAACCCTACCTGATTGAATGTATGACTTTCCGGATGCGGGGACATGAAGAAGCCAGCGGCACCAAATACATTCCTGCAGAATTATTCGAGACCTGGGGGAAGAAAGATCCTGTGACTTCTTATGAAAACTACCTGAAGGAAACCGGGCTCCTGCATGATGAAAAAGTGAAAGAAATACGGAATGAATTCAGGAGAATGATTGAATCCGCCATCAGCGTACGGGAAAAGCCGGTTGTCGCCGATTCCGGTAAGGAATTAAAGGATATGTATGCGCCATTGCCGCCCCGCCTGGTTCCGGTGGAACAGCCTGCGCCGGATTCCGGAACAGCGCCTACCAGAAAATTTATTGAAGGCATCCGGGAGGGCTTATGGCAGAGTATGGAAGCGCAGGAAAACCTGATCCTCATGGGACAGGATATTGCTGCCTACGGCGGTGCTTTTAAAATCACGGAAGGATTCCTGGAAAAATTCGGCGAAGAAAGAGTGCGCAATACCCCCCTTTGTGAAAGCGCCATTGTGGGGGCCGCCCTGGGTTTATCCCTGGAAGGATATAAATCCGTCATGGAAATGCAGTTCGCCGATTTTGCGGCTGTTGGTTTTAACCAGATTGTAAATAACCTGGCCAAAATTCATTACCGCTGGGGGCAAACAGCTGATGTGGTCATACGTATGCCTACAGGAGCAGGTGTAGGTGCAGGACCCTTTCACTCCCAGAGTAATGAAGCCTGGTTTGCCCATGTGCCCGGTTTGAAAGTGGTTTACCCGGCCACACCGGCTGATGCGAAAGGGCTACTCAATGCCGCCATACTGGATCCCAACCCGGTATTATTTTTTGAACACAAGGTTTTATACAGGAGTATCAGTGGCCCGGTTCCCGAACACTATTATTTTACTGAAATCGGGAAAGCAAACCTCGCAAGAACCGGTACCGAAATCAGCATCATCACTTATGGGGCCGGTGTTCACTGGGCTATGACTCTGGCTGAACAAAAACCGGATATTTCCTTTCATATCCTGGATCTCCGCACCCTGCTTCCCCTGGACTATGAAGCCATCCGCGAAGCGGTGGCAAAAACAGGAAAAGTGCTGATACTGCATGAAGACACCCTGACGGGCGGTATTGGCGGTGAAATCAGTGCATGGATCGGGGAACATTGTTTTCAACTGTTGGACGCACCGGTACTCCGTTGCGCATCCCTCGATACCGCCATCCCTTTTAATATCGAATTGGAAAAAAATTTTTTGGCGAATGCACGTCTTGCCCAAATGATTGAAAAACTACTCGCTTATTAAAAGGCTGATGAGGGCCGGATGGAAAAACATTCATTATTTTTCCCCTATGAGTTTTTTTATTGAAAACCCCGGTAATTATCGTTGGCTTTGAAAACGCGCAGGAAATTGCCACCCAGAATTTTCTTAATGTCTTTTTCACTGTATCCCCTCTTGATAAGCGCTTCTGTAATTTTTGGAAAATCCTCCACACCGTCCAAACCGACGGGGGCAGAATCAATTCCGTCAAAATCCGATCCCAGTCCGACATAATCGACTCCCACGATTTTTACAATATAATCGATATGGTCAATCAGCAGGGATAAGGGCGGGCGCATGATTTCCAGTTCGGTTTTGTATTTTTTTGAAAAATAATCCTCCACGACCAGCGCTGATAATTTTAAATTATACATCGAATCATATTCATGCCGATGCTTTTTGTAAAATGTGTCAAATTTTCTCACATATGTGGAATCCAGAAATCCGGAATAAAAATTTACCTGGATCACGCCGCCGTTTTTTGCGATGGCCCTGATCTGGTCATCTTTGAGATTGCGGAAAACCGGGCATAATGCATACACTGAACTATGCGAGGCGATGACAGGCCTGGTGGTGGTGGCCATCACATCCCAAAACGTTTTCTCCCCGATATGGGAAACATCTACCATCATGCCCAGCTGGTTCATTTTTTTTACAACCTGTTTCCCGAAATCATTTAACCCATAAGAGGTTACCTTAAAAGCCTGCTGGCTTTCATCCATGGCTGAGGTGGACCAGGATGTGCTGTTATTCCAGGTAAGAGTCATATAACGTACACCCCTTTTATAAAAACTATCCAGGTTGTCCATTTTGTCCTCAATCATATGACCGCCTTCCACCCCCGACATACAGGCTAGTTTATGCTCCTTTACTGCACGCAGGAGTTCTTTATATGAATAAACAATCTGCATGGTTTTAGGATTTCTGCCCACGATGGCATAGAGCGAATCCAGCTCCCGGTTCGCCATAGCAAATGCAGATCCCCTGCCATAATGCTCATCACAAAAAATAGAGAAGACCTGCACTTTTACACCGCCCGAAAACATGCGGCCCAGGTCTGATTGGGTTATACCATTCAGATTTGTATCGAAAACAACATGGCTTTCCACTGCCTTGCTCAAAAAGTCATTGTGCGTATCTACCAGTATGGCTTCAGAATGAATTTTTTTATAAGTTTGTGCCCCGGAATTTATTTGAAACAGGAGCAGTAAAATAATCAGGGAATACCGCATATTTTTGATCGTTCATGAGCGTTTCCTAAAAATAATTCATTTACCGGTATGGATCAGGAGACCATCAGAAAATATTGCCTGGAAAAAAAATCAGTGGCGGAATCATTTCCATTCGGCGAATCAACCCTGGTGTTTAAGGTAATGGGTAAAATGTTTTTGCTGATGAGCCTGGATCACCGGCCCCTGCAGTTTAATGTGAAATGCGAACCCGAAAAAGCTGAAGAATACAGGGAAGCATACAGTTCAGTGATTCCGGCCTATCATATGAATAAAAAACACTGGAATACGATTATCCTGAACGGACAATTAAGCGCAAAACAAATCCGCGAAATGATTGATGTTTCTTATTCGCTGGTGATTCAGTCGCTTCCCCTGAAAGAAAGAAAAATGCTCGGCTGACATTTAAAGGTAATACCGGTTACGTTCAATTTCTTCCTTCACCACGTCCGGAACCAGGTAGCGGATGGATTTTCCTTCTTTCAGAATATTACGGATATGGGTTGCTGAAATCTGTAATAAGGGTGCCTCCAGAACCTGCACACGGGCATCCGGGTACACGGGTATGTTTTCAAATCCGGCGCGTACATAAATATAAAATGCTGTGCTCCTCAATAACGTACCGTGATTTTTCCACTTGGGGAGATTTTGATAACTGTCACTCCCCATGATGATCGAAAAATCATGGAGCGGATATTTTTCCCGGATATAGGTGAGCGTTTCAATGGTATAAGACGGCCTGGGCAATTTGAATTCAATATCTGTAGCCCGCAGGCCCTTTTCTCCTTCAATGGCAGCGCGGATCAGGAATAAACGGTGGTATTCGTTCAGAAGTCCTGCGGAGGGTTTTAACGGGTTTTGGGGAGATACTACAAACCAGACCTGATCGAGCGCTGTGGACTGTACAACATGGTTTGCAATGATCAGGTGACCATGATGAACCGGATTAAAAGAACCGAAATATAATCCAACTTTCATTTAAACTATTGAATATCAATGTATTAAATAGCGTTTACAATGGTATCGGATCCACAAAAATATTATCGGCTTCATCCAGCCGGAGACTTAACTGATACCCCGCAACAGCAATGGAGATTGGATCTCCCAGTGGAGCTATTTTTTCAACTTTAATAATTTCACCAGGCACACAACCCATTTCCATCAGCTTGAGAAAAACATCGTTTTTTTCAAATGAATGAATTCTTGCCCTGGCTCCCGTTCTTAATTCAGAAAGTCTTTTCATTGTAATAACAAAAGTAGTTTTGTTGGGTCAATCGGCTTTACGATTTTCAGAAAAGACATGATTAAAAAGAACGCCCTGATTCAATTTCACTTCCAGGCAGCCTCTGCCCTGCCCGCCCGCAGGGCGCTTAAAACATATATTACTTCCATTTTTAAAAAGGAAAAGCAGCCACTGGGTTCGGTAAACATCGTTTTTTGTGATGATCAATACCTGCTGAATCTTAACCGGCAGTTCCTTCAGCATGATTTTTATACTGACATCCTCAGTTTTCCGTTATCCGGACCGGGTGAACCCCTGATCGCTGATATTTATATCAGCACCGATCGCGTAAGGGAGAACGCCAAAAGCAACCAAACATCTTTCCAGAAAGAACTACACCGCGTGATTTTTCATGGAATCCTCCACTTTTGCGGGTATAAGGATAAGTCTCCTGCAGATATTAAAAAAATGCGGGCCATGGAAGATCATTTCCTGGAGGCCTATTTCAGGACTAAGGCTTAAATAGGAGGGCTTTTTATCAAATCCTGGCCTCCATGGTGCTAACTCATTCATTACTATGTAATTAAAAGATGTTCCACGTGGAACATCTTTTCCGCACCCAAAGCGGCATTTCTCATAAATACAGTAGCCTGATATCCAATTTTGAGCAGGCAGAATCTGTTCCACGTGGAACATCCTTCGATAGCAGTAATTTCGCACTATGTTTTCCAAATATGATGTGATTGTGGTAGGTGCCGGTCATGCAGGTTGTGAGGCTGCAGCGGCTGCAGCCAATATGGGCTCAAAAGTTCTTCTTGTTACAATGAACCTGCAAACCATCGCCCAAATGAGTTGCAACCCGGCCATGGGCGGTGTAGCCAAGGGTCAGATTGTTCGTGAAATTGATGCATTGGGCGGTTATTCGGGTATTGTGACGGACAAGAGCATGATCCAATTCCGTATGCTGAACAAGTCCAAAGGGCCTGCCATGTGGAGTCCGCGGGCTCAAAGCGACCGTATGCTATTTGCCGCAACATGGCGCGAAATGCTGGAAAATACCCCGAACGTCGACTTTTATCAGGACATGGTAAATGGTCTCATAATAGAAAAAGATATTGTCAGAGGGGTAATTACAGGGATGGGTAATCGCATTTACTCAAATGCCGTTGTATTAACGAACGGCACTTTTTTGAATGGAATCATCCATATCGGAGAAAAGCAATTTGGAGGGGGCCGGATGGCAGAAAAAGCAGCGACTGGAATTACCGAACAGTTGGTTAGCGCGGGCTTCGAATCCAGCCGCCTGAAAACAGGAACACCACCCAGAATCGACGGCAGGAGCCTGGATTATAGCAAAATGGAAGAACAAAAAGGGGATGAACAACCGGTTGGTTTTTCCTACCTCAATATTCCACTTCCTCCAAAACAAAAAAGCTGCTGGATTACATACACCAATCCGGTTGTTCATGATATCCTTAAAACCGGCTTCGATCGAAGCCCTATGTTCGCAGGCCGTATTGACGGGATCGGTCCCCGGTATTGCCCCAGCATTGAAGACAAACTCAACCGCTTCGCCGATAAAGAAAGACATCAGCTATTCATAGAACCGGAAGGGTGGAACACGATAGAAATATATGTGAACGGTTTCAGCACATCCCTGCCGGAAGAGGTTCAATACGAAGCCCTTCGTAAAATACCCGGTTTTGCCCGTTTTAAGGCATTCCGGCCGGGCTATGCCATAGAATACGATTATTTTCCTCCGACACAACTCCGCCACAGTCTGGAAACAAAAATTGTGGCCAATCTCTTCCTGGCCGGACAGATAAACGGCACCACAGGCTATGAGGAAGCTGCCTGTCAGGGACTCATGGCAGGAATCAATGCCCACAGGAAAATCAATTTTCTTGAGTCGTTCGTTCTTGACCGGAGTGAAGCCTATATCGGGGTGCTAATAGACGATTTAATCAGCAAAGGAACGGAAGAGCCTTATAGAATGTTCACTTCCAGGGCAGAATTCCGCACATTGCTGAGGCAGGACAATGCAGACATCCGCCTAACGGAGAAAAGTTACTCTATGGGCCTTGCATCTTTAAGTCGCCTGCAAACAGTAAATCGCAAGAAAAATGAGGTTGATGAAATCACAAAGGTTCTTCAGAATTTCTCCATCGAACCAAAAGACGCAGAAGATCTGCTGAGTGGAAAGAACATGTCCCCCCTGCTTCAAAAGCAAAGAGCCGCTACGCTGCTTTTAAGGCCCAACCTGGACCTCGCAACGCTCAGCCTGCGAATTCCCGCCTTACATGAAAAACTCCGGGAATTTGGTCCCCATGCCCTCGAGCAGGCAGAGATCCAGTTGAAGTATGATGCGTATATTAAAAAGGAAAAAGAACTTGTAAACCGGATTTCCCAGCTCGAACAGCTGTCCATTCCGGAAACCTTCGATTACGACCGCCTCTCAGCCCTTTCTATGGAGGCCCTTATCAAATTCAAAAAAATAAAACCCAGGACGCTCGGACAGGCCAGCCGCATCAGCGGGGTTAACCCCACCGATATCCAGATCCTGATGGTTTACATGGGACGCTGATCACAATCCATAACGCCTGCTGATTTCCAGCATCCGGTCAATCGGCTTGCGCGCTTTTTCCAATAATTCAGCCGGCATCCTGATCTCGGGTATCTCATATTCCATACAGGAATAGAGTTTTTCCAGTGTGTTCAGCTTCATATAGGGACAATCATTGCATGCACAATTATTTTCCGGTGGTGCAGGAATGAATATCTTATCCGGCGAAGAACGTATCATCTGATGCAGAATTCCGGATTCCGTTCCAACAATAAATTCCTTAGCCGTACTGGTTTGCGTGTATTTCAGGAGGGCTGTGGTGGATCCTATAAAATCAGCCATACGCAAAACCGGTTCTTCACATTCCGGATGCGCGATGAATTTTGCCTGGCTGTGGCGCGTCTTTAATTCAGCAATTTTTTTTACACTGAAAATTTCATGAACAATACAGGCACCATTCCAAAGCAACATATCGCGTCCAGTCCTTTTTTTCAGGTAAGCACCCAGGTTTTTATCCGGAGCAAAAATAATTTTTTGTTCCGGCGGTAAGCTTTCAATAATTTTTTCTGCATTGGATGAAGTGCAGATGATATCGCTCAGCGCCTTTACTTCTGCAGTACAATTAATATAGGAAATCACGAGGTGATCCGGATGCTCCTCCCGGAATGTGCGGAATCTTTCAGTCGGGGCCGAATCAGCAAGGGAGCAACCGGCCTTCAGGTCGGGTAATAATACTTTCTTATCAGGATTCAGTATTTTAGCTGTCTCCGCCATAAAATGAACGCCTGCGAAAACAATGATATCCGCTTTTGTGCGGGCTGCTTCCTGTGCAAGGCCCAGGCTGTCCCCGATAAAATCGGCTACATCCTGAATATCGGCATCCTGGTAATAATGCGCCAGCAACACGGCATTTTTAACTTTCTTCAATCTTTGGATCTCTGCAAAAAGATCCAGCGCCGGATCCAGCGCCACATCCAGGAATCCTTTCCGGTCAACCTGCGTTTTTGCTTCCTCCATGTTGATAACTGCCATAGTATTTAATAATACATTATTTATATAAACAGATCTATTACTATTATAAGGTGATTTATGTGGATAAACCCACAATACCCGATGCAATAATCTGATTATTTTTTATTGTCCACGGATATACACATACTCTCCACAGGACGGAATATATACTGGAACTGTATTTAATGGTATTCCACATTACATCATTAGATTCCCGCTCTGGAAAAATACTTAATAACAGTTTTTTTATTAAAAACCGGATAAAAGGGTCTTTGTTCACG
>WSSedB1CaDRAFT_10000283_pt1 | contig 23076 bp, 18 predicted proteins | sample WetSurSB1Cattail_FD_9460 | JGI IMG/M metagenome (IMG submission 9460)
TAAAATCATCTGCACGTGGCTTCAGGAACTTTGAGAACTACAGAATAGCCATACTTTTTTTCTGTGGCGGACTTAATTTGCACCCACAAGAAAGCCGGTAGAGCCGAAGAAATTGAAGTCACACAGATTAACCGATGTAAAAAGTATTAACTGGCAGATATCCTGCTTGATTTTCCTGCCGGGACAGCGTGAGGAAGCTGCGCAGCGCCGGAAGCCTGGAATAATTGTTCAGGATGTACAGATGTATTTTCTTTATCAACAGGAGATTTATTTTGAATGTCACAGATATTTTTCAATAAACCAGGCTGATTTCATTGTGAAACCAACCTGATTTCATTGTGAAACCAGGTTGGTTTCAACCTAAAACCGGACTGGTTTCATCTTTTTGTTTTTGTTCTATCCGAAAATAGCGGGAATGTGCTTTGAGCAGTGTTTTTGCAGGTCGTATACAGATGCACGGCCTGTAATAAAACAGATAACCTGCATGATGTGATGACAATTACCTGAGAACTATGCTGCAAACGTTATAATGCGTTTGCTCCGGCGGAAAAATCAGTCTTCCATCGGATTATTTATCTCACTTCGGAATAGAAATAAATCCTGAACTTTGAGCGAATAAGAGGTATTCATTTCAATCTTACTGTTACTGTCGCTGACAAGGGGAATATTGAACGCATAACTTACAGAGGAATAGCCCTGTGCACTGACTTCGACGGTAAAATTGAAATGTCTGCTTATATCGGATTTATCAGCCTTAAAAGGTTTTACCCAGAAAGAATATGTCCCCTTTGTTGATTTATACGTATTACAGGGGTTTGACCATGTCTTGTCTATCATATCGACTACAAGATCACCGTATTTGAGTGTAATAGCTGCTTCAGGGAGCGGTTCAAACGTTGAACCGTCGAAAACCGTACCGATAAAAACCGGAAAATTAAAGGAAGGCTGCGGCAGATGAACGTCTGCGGTGTGTTTTGTGTTTTTATAATATGGACGCCGCACCGTGTTGATAAGGCGTATGCCCTCAAGCGCGAGCGCATCAATATCAGCACGCAGCTGGGTATTGTCAAGCAGGTCTGTGGTATGGACAATACCTCTCCCGGATACAATATATCGCGGCGGGATGCGGTTAAGTACATAACTCGCAACATCCGGACAGCTGTCCTCCGTTTCGCAAATAAGCCATGCAGGTCTGTCTTTTTCAAGCTGATCATACATGAGCTTTACTCGTGATTCAACATATTCTTCCATTATGTTATGGACGTTCATCTTGACTCTTCCTCTTCGATATCAATTTCCGCCTTTGCGGGTATATGCTGCAAGACCTCCTGAGATAAGTATTGCACGGTTTCTTCTGCTTAAATCGTTTACACCTTTTACAGTCGTTCCGTTTATCACAATATTGAACTCAGTTCCCGTTTTGAGAGCTTCTGCTGTATTTGTAATTTCCAGTATATCTCCCTGTTTAATTATATCATAATCGGCGGGATTTACAAATGTAATTGGAATAATTCCGTAATTTACAAGATTTGCCTTGTGAATGCGCGCGAAACTCTTTGTAATGACGGCGCGTACACCGAGGTACATCGGTCCGAGTGCTGCATGTTCCCGTGACGAGCCTTGTCCGTAATTCTCGCCTCCGACGACAAAGCATCCGCTGAATTTTGTCGCTTCAGCTCTGGTGTAGAATGTCTCGTCAAGTCTTGAAAAAGTAAATTTGCTGATTTCAGGGATGTTCGAACGGAACGGAAGGACTTTCGTTCCCGCCGGCATTATGTCGTCAGTAGATACATTATCACCAGTTTTAAGCAGTACGGGCAGCTTCAGCGATGAAGCGCACGGCGGGCAGGGCGGGCACGGTTTTATGTTCGGGCCGCGCACTATTTCTATTTTTGCGCTGGCTGCTGGTGTAAGCGGCGGAATAAGCATACCTTCATCTTTGCCTGCCTTTCTGATTGCCGCAGGAGCAAGCCGTTTGTCTTTTCCGTCAAGCATACTGGTTCTGATTCCGCGGACATATGCATGGTCTGTATATGTAAGTTTTTCCGCTTCGGTGAACGTTCCTGTTACAGCCGAGGCCGCAGCCGTTTCGGGAGAGACAAGATATACCTGCGCGTCGGCCGTTCCGCTTCTTCCCTTGAAGTTTCTGTTGAATGTGCGCAGTGACACGCCTTCGCTGTTCGGAGCGAATCCCATGCCGATGCACGGGCCGCATGCGCTTTCGAGAATGCGGAAGCCCGCTTCGATGAGCGTGCCGAGAATTCCGGCTTTGTCGGCCATCATGAGTGTTGTACGGCTGCCCGGAGCGATTCCCGCTTCGACACCGGGTGCAATGTGTTTACCCTGGACAATTGCGGCGACAGTTTCAAGATCGTCGAGAGAACTGTTTGTACACGAACCTATGACGACCTGTGTTACTTTTGTACCTGCAAGTTTTTTTACAGTAGTAACAGCGTCGGGCGAATGGGGCTGTGCTGCCATTGCGCCGAGTTTATTCAAATCAATCTGGATTATTTTATCGTATTCGGATCCGATGTCTGCTTCCTGTTTTGTCCAGTCTTTTGCACGTCCCATTGATGAGAGAAACGTTTTAGTTTTCTGGTCGGACGGAAATAGTGAGCACGTTGCGCCCAGTTCTGCACCCATGTTTGTGATTGTTGCACGCTGAGGAACAGACAGCGTCGCTACTCCCGGCCCGAAATATTCGTATACTGCACCAACACCGCCCTTTACTGTTTCACGGCGGAGCACTTCGAGAATGATGTCTTTCGCGCTTACGCCTTTTCTTAGTTTTCCGGTAAGCTGTACGCCGAATACTTTCGGCATTGCAAGATGAAATGCACCGCCGCCCATTGCAACAGCAACGTCGAGTCCGCCGGCGCCTATTGCAATCATGCCGATGCCGCCGCCCGTAGGAGTATGGCTGTCTGAGCCGAGCAGTGTTTTTCCCGGTTTTCCGAAATGTTCAAGATGTACCTGATGGCAGATGCCGTTTCCCGGCCGTGAAAAATAGAGTCCGTATTTTGCGGCAACGCTCTGGAGATAGCGGTGATCGTCCATATTTTTAAAATCAGTCTGGAGCGTGTTGTGGTCGACGTATGAGACCGAGACTTCGGTCTTTACGCGTGGAATGCCGATTGTTTCAAACTGGAGATATGTCATCGTTCCCGTCGCATCCTGCGTGAGTGTCTGGTCAATATGGATTGCAATGTCGGCTCCGCGTTCAATACGTTCGCCCGGGGTAAATTTCGTGTCAGGACAGGCTTCAGGAACAATGTGAGCCTGGAGAATTTTTTCAGTTAATGTTAGCGGCATGCTGGTACCTCGAATAGTTATAATTATAATAGTAATGAAGTAACTTTATCCTGTTATCTTATCAGAAAAAAGAATGCCTTTCAATGACTGGTGTCATGCCAGGGATTAAGCTCTCTTTGCAATACTGTATTTTTCTTGTCAGATATGATATACTGGGAAAATGGAATATGCAGGAATAAATATAAAAAGTATATCAGTCATCGTAGTTTTTTCTTTATTATTTACTGCAGTTTCATGTGCAAACAGTCACACAGTAATTTTGAGCGATAATGCAGGCGAAACACTTCGCTCTCAGTCCGACAGGAAAAACAAAGAGATACTGTGGACAAGGGAACTCGAAAGTATGCGTCTCGTGCAGGACATTACGCATGAAGATTCGGTCGATAAAGCAGTAAAACTTACTCCGCAGACTGTTGTTGTCTCTGCGGCGCAGGCGCAGCCTGTATATCCTTTTATAGACGGTTTCGGCAGTCTTGACACGTCGCTTATTACCCGGGATGTCAGAAATGTGCTTGATACGTTCTGCAAAAACGTTTCTACAGGATTGAGTGCCGATCCGTGCATGGCAGACGGCTGTTTGTATTCATATGTTCTCTTTGCAGACGACCTGAAAAACGGCTGGAAGAGTTCGTTCGGAGAAGATATCCCTGAAGGCTCGGAAAACTCTCCGCTTTTTACTAAGATGATATACGGTGCGCCGTTTATTGATGATGCAGATTACGAAATTCCTGTCCGTTTTGAATGCAGCAAAGGATATGTCGACATACTTCTTTATTTTGAAAAAACGGGCAGCGAATATAAAATCAATCAGATAGAAATTCAAAAATGGGGGAAGGCCAATGGACAGTAAGGATCTTACAGGTATAGAGCGGCAGCTTGTACTCCAGTATCTGATCGACGGAAATGTTCCCGTTACAGTTACTCCTCTTGAAAAAAAAATACCCGGCGATGATAAAAAAGTAAGGCCGCTGCTGTCTGCAGTATTTCCAGTTGCACTGAAAGCTGAACAGATAACTGTACTGGACAAGGGAATTATTTTATTGACAAATCCCCCGCAGTCTGTTGTCGGTTTTGCGGGGAAGCAGGTTCGTGTTGAATTTTATTTCAACAGGGTAGGCCTTTTTTTTATAACCGAAATGAAATCTATAAAGTCAGGTCTTGCCCTTGTAATTCCGGAAAACATTCACCGCATAGAAGATATACAGGCAAAGCACGATTATGACTTTTCTGCTTCCATTTATTATTCCTGCAGCAACAAGGCGGAAGTGAATATCGAAGGTATTCCCGGGGAAGGGTATGAACTGTTTGCACGTCCGGTATGGAGTGCAATTCCGCTTACAGATCAGAAACAGGCAAAGACATATCTTGAACAATTTGTTGCAGAAGCGAAAAAAGAAAAAAAAGCGGGGAACGGGTTGCAGCTTATTTCTGTCTGCCGTTATCTTGTTGAAAAGGAAATTTCTATCGAAGCTGTGCAGGGGCGTGCAAAACCATTCAGAATACTGTATGTCGATCATGAACGTATTGTATTCGGAAGCGATAACGAAAACGGTTTTCTTTCCCAGGGAGCTGAATATGCGGTCAAAATGTCATTCAAACTCAGGCAGGGGCCTGTAGTAAACCGCGAAGTATTTGCAACATGCGTGCCTGCAAGAATTTATAACAGCGGGGACGGCAAACGGTCTTGTGCCGATTGTGTATTTACGTCGCTTCAGGAAGAGGACAAACGTTTTATATACGAAAAGGCGACAAAGAAGATGTTCGTCTGATGTTCAGTCCGGAGTAAATTCATCTTTTGTATCCTGCGGTTTATTGCCTATGAGAATCGCAATCGGATGAAGCAGCGATACATTCTCGCATACGATTTTCATAATAACGGTAAGCGGCACCGCCAGAATCATTCCGACAAAACCCCACATCCATCCCCAGAGGGAAAGCATTACAAGGATAACAAAAGGCGATATGCCGAGATTGTCTCCTTCTATACGCGGTTCGATAACGTTACCGAGAATCATATTTATGGTGATTGTCATCACAAAGACAAATATAATCGGTCCGGGATGCGGAAAAAATTGAAGCAGTGCGAACAGTGACGTTGCTACGACAGATACAATTGAACCGAAAGTCGGAATGAAATTCAGCACGAACGCAAGGAATCCCCAGACAACTGCAAAATCAAGCCTGACAATTTTTGCTGTAGCATATACGAGAACGCCTGTAGCAAGTGAAATAAAAAATTTAATAAAAAGGAAGCGGACTACCTGTGTCATTGTACGCCGCACAATGTTCATCATGCGTCCTTTCATTTTCCCCTCAAAAGCCTCGTTGAGTTTTTCACCGGTAAGATGCATTTCTACAAGCAGGAAGATGACCATAAGAATGATCAGAAGTATATTTTTGACAAGGGAAACTATATTTTCAGAGAACGAAAAAATACCTTTTTTTATTGCGCCGCTTACATCGAACTGCCCCTGGAGGGCATTCTGAATATTGTAGAAGAAGCTTTTTCCAGCATCAAATTTTAAGTGGAATTTTCCGGCAACAAACTCATAGATTGAAAGAAATTTCGATTCGTATTTTGTATACTGTGTAACTATTGTCTTTAGACTTGCCGCCACCAGTGTTCCGATAATTGCGATACAGGCAACAAGCAGAATAGTCACAATGGCAACATTTATAACCCACGGAATATGTATTTTATTCATATTCCGCACGATGGGCAGCATGACAAATGAAAGCATGATGGCAAGAATTACAGGAACTGCCACCGATGCTGTCGCTTTGAGTACTGCAAAAAAAATAATCGACGCAATAAAGACCAGCAGATAGGTAATCTGCCTGGTATGTTCTGTATCACTCACAGTTTAAGCTCTTCGATTTCGGTTCGATTTTATCGAATCCGCATATCGGTCTCAGTACTTCCGGAATAGAGACAGAACCGTCTTCATTCTGGTAATTCTCCAGAATGGCCAGCATAGCACGTCCGACCGCTATCGCAGTTCCATTGAGCATATGGACATATTTGTTTTTACCGTCGTCATCCTTGTATTTTATGTTGAGACGGCGGGCCTGATAATCCGTACAGTTTGATGTTGAAGTGACTTCGCCGTAATCTCCGTCGGGGTGATCTTTATCCGAACGTCCCGGCATCCATGCTTCAAGGTCCCATTTCCGGTATGCGGGAGCGCCCAGATCGCCTGTGCACGTATCGACAACGCGGAAGGGAAGACCGAGGCCGGTGAAAATTTCCTCCTCGATAAGGCGGAGCTTTTCGTGCAGCTGATCAGACTGTTCCGGCAGACAGTATACGAACATCTCAACTTTGTCGAACTGGTGCACGCGGTAGAGACCTTTGCTGAAGTGGCCCGCAGCGCCTGCCTCCCTGCGGAAGCAGTGCGAAAGCCCGCAGTAAAAAAGCGGAAGTTTTGACTTGTCGAGTATCTCTCCTGAATGATATCCGCCGAGCGTTATTTCCGCCGTAGCTACAAGGCATGTTCCTTCATCCTCTATGCAGTATACGTTGGACTCGTTTCCGCGGGGGTTGAATCCGATTCCCTGCAGTACTTCCTGTTTTGCAATATCAGGAGTGATGAACGGAGTAAAGCCGTGTCTGCGCAGCGTGTTAAGAGCATACATGATAAGCGCCTGCTCAAGGAAAACCGCTTCATTTTTAAGGTAATAAAATTTCTGCCCGGATACTTTTGTCCCGCGGTCAAAGTCAATAATATCAAGCGATTCACCGAGTTCAACGTGATCCTTCGGAGTGAAGCCGAATTTACGCGGCGTGCCGACCTTTTTTACTTCAAGGTTTTCCGTGTCGACTTTTCCGACAGGAGCTTCCGGGTTTGCCATATTCGGGATTCTGCGGGCTGCATCCTCAAGTTTTGGCTCTATGTCTGTCAGTTCCTTTTCTGCCTCTGCGATATCATCTTTAAGCTGTTTTCCCGCCGAAATAAGTTCCTGACGCTTTGCATCGTCCATCTTTGTTTTCATGGCTGCAGCGTTTTCATTCCGCTTCTGCTGCAGCAGCTGCAGTTTTGTGGTGAGCGATGTACGTTCATCATACAGTTTTACCACAAGGTCTGCATCAGCTTCCATGTTCCTGTTTATGATATTCTGTTTTACTGCATCAATATTGTCTTTTATAAATTTATACTCCAGCATAGTCTGCTTCCTTTACGTAATGAAATTTAATAATACTATAAATATAATATCCCTTTATTGCAAGGTGTACGTGATTGTTACGGTAGAACTTACTTCAATTTTTCCCTCGGATACAGGTGTTGCCGTATCTGCAGCCCCGAACGCTGCTTCCGTTTTGTACATTCTGTTCATAGTCCGGGCGCCTGAATTATTATTTTCCTGAATGGATAGGGCTTGTCCTATTTTACAGCCGCTTGCTCCTGCAAGCAGAGATGCGGCATCCTGAGCCTGCTGGACAGCAAGCGTTCGTGCCTGTCTGACAAGAGCCGCGGAATCGGAAACGCTGAACGTGAGAGACGTCAGTTCGTTTGCTCCGGCAGCTACAGCAGTATCGATGACAGTACTTGCAAGAGACGTATCGTGTATTACAATTGTAAGGCTGTTTCTCACCTGGTATCGTCCCGGCCAGCTGCGGCCGTTCGCCCATGTGTCCTGCCGGGATATGTTGTAATCCGTCGTTGTTATGTCGCCGGCTTTTATTCCTGCTGCAATAATCGCATCCCTGACTTTTGTCATTGCTGCTGCGTTTTCATCTGCAGCTGTTTTTGCAACCCATTCCTGTGTTACGACAGAGACTACAATGGAAGCCTGATTTGGTTCTGCGTTTACAGTTCCCGTTCCGGAAACCGTAATAGTACGCGGTGTTTCTGCAGGCTTATTAATTGCGCAGGAAAAAAAAGCATATACTGCAAGAAGAATAAATGCAGATTCAATAAGTTTTTTCATATGACCTCCGTGTTGTCTGATGAATGGTTATCTGATATCAATATACATACGTTTTAAATAAATGCTCCGCTGCTGTGCATTTTTCCAGAGCATGCTTTCCGGCCAGTTTTTCATAAGAATGCCATATGAATCTATCGCCCCTTTTATATTTTGTATTGAAGATTTTGCTTCCAGTACCTCACCCTGCAGATACAGACCTTCGTCTATACGCGATACAGCTTTATCAAAAAAGAATGTAAGCAGTTCCTGTGATTTTTCATACTGTTTTGCATCATATGCAGTTTGAGCGTCCCTGAGCAGATCGTCTGCGCTTTCGGTTACCGTATCAGAACTCAGTGCTGCCTTTGGTGCCGTCTGCTGGTTTGCAGTCACATTTCCGGCAGATACAGAAACTGCAGCTGCCGGCGATGACGCGTTGGGAGCTGATTCCGTTGTCTGAATAACGGTTTTTACGGGTGTATCAGGTTCCTGCGCGGCAGCCGGAATCACAGTACTGTTTTTCTGCGGCTCTTCCTGTGCGGCAGTAGAAGCTGATGGATTGTCTTTTTTTCCGTCAATATCAGCCTGCTGTATATTTGAACTTCCTGCTTCCTGTGCAACTGCAGATGCAGGGTGGGGGGGAACAATATCCGCATAGGATGGGGCTGTTGCATGTTCCTGCGAACCTGAAACAGCATCGGTCACGTTAACCTCGAGATAGTCATCGATATATTTCCCCGTAAGCACGTCGTTTTTGTAAAAATGAAGCAGCGATTTTCCTGCATCACGGGAACGCAGCGTAAATGATGTATCAGTTTCTCCGAGTTTTCGTCCGAAAAATATCATATGCTTTGTACCGTCTGATTCACCAAGGTATATCCATCCTGTTCCCGGATATGTAACATCGAGATACTGATTTTTATCTATTGTAATAGAACGCGACGGTACAGCTTTGTCCTTGTTGTCAGCGGTATTTTCCGTTTGTACGGCTGTATTCAGATTCTCTGCGGCCGTCTTAGTCACAGCCGGGCTGCTGCGTTTTGCAGGTACTGATGAAGAGTTTTGTTCAGGTGAAGTCTTCGGTGAGACAGCAGTCTGCGCCGGCTGCACCTGCTTTTCAGCAAGACTTTTTACCGGTGTCGTTTCCGCGTTTTTTGCAGTTTTTTTTTGCTCAGCAGAATTATTTTCTCCGGACGCTGCGGACAGAGGCGCTTCCTTCACCGGAGGCTGTGAAGGCGGAGTTGTTTCTGGGTACGGTTCATCATGAACAAGAGGTTCTGCAATTGTATTTGTTTCCGCGTCAGTCGTTTTGGACTGCTCCGGTACTAGTGCAGCCTTCGTATCGTCCGACGGAACAGCTTCCGCCAGATCGCTGTAATCAGTGTCGTCTGCGGATTGTGCCGTATCTTCAGCAGAAACAGGTTCTGCTCCTGCTGAATCAGCTGCCGGAGGCTGAGTTTCCGGTGCTGCCTGAGGAATCTCTGTCTGAGGTTTGTCATTTGAAGTTGCAGCATTATCCGTGTTCTTTTTCGGTGTTGATGCACATGAAACAGTAAACATCAGCATGACAGCTGCAAAAAGCAATAAACTGATTCTTTTCACGGTGCAGCTCCTGTTAAATCGGAAATAATCTGATCGTTCGTCCGTCCAAGATCGGTAAGTTCCTTTTTGGACGGAACTGTCAGCCATCGTTCCGTATCACTGTCGTCCCATTCCGGTTTACTTTGACGGGATGTTATATATCCTTTTTGTACTTCAGGCCCGTCAGGAACGAGCAGCTTTTGATTGACAATAAGCTCTCTTTCCCTGTTCTGTGCGGCAGCAGGCTTTTTACCTTTTTGTACGACAAAAATGACAAGAGCCGCACAAGTCATGCAGATAAGCGCGCACGAAATCCATGCGATATGCTTTTTTTCGCCTGTAAAGAATTCCTTAATAGTGTCAAGGATACCATCCTTCTCAAGCATTGCTTTCATTTCCTGATTCATCCTCTCCTGTATCTGTCCCGGCATCACCGGAATCCGGCTGAGGTGTGTCGGATTTATTTTCTTTTATTTCTTCTTTCTTTTTATCAGCTTTAGTTTTTTCGGCAGCTTCTTTTTCCAGTTTCTTTTCCGCTTCAATCTGTTTTCCGCGTTCCGGGTCAGTAATGGTTCCGTCCGGATTGTGAATACGCTTGGCGGGGCGGGGCGGAATGACAGCTGTTTCCGGTTCAATATCCTCTTCGACAAAGTTTTTGTCCGGTTCAGGGATTGCAGCTCCGAGTTTTATGTCTTTGTCCAGACGGAGTGCAAGAATCTTTGAAACTCCCGATTCTTCCATTGTAATGCCGAGCATCGTACTTGCACCCATAACAGTCTTTTTGTTATGCGTAATGACGATGTACTGGCTTACGCTTGCAAACGAGCGTAATGTCGTCACGAAACTTGAGACATTTTTGTCGTCGAGCGCAGCATCTATTTCGTCAAGAAGACAGAATGGAGACGGACGAACCTGATATGTTGCAAATAAAAGCGCAACTGCAGTCATCGTTTTTTCTCCGCCCGACAGGAGTGCAATGTTTTCAAGCTTTTTTCCCGGCGGCTGTGCGAAAATATCAATACCGCTTGTAAGTACGTTCTCAGGATCTTCAAGACGGAGTTCGCCCCGTCCGCCGTTGAACAGCCTGCGGAACATGTTATGGAAATTTTTCTTAATCTTATTATACGTGTCAAGGAACATTTCGGAAGATTTTGACTTTATTTCCTCCGAAACCCGCTGCAGATTTTCGAGGCTCTTCTTTGTATCTTCATAGTTTACCTGCTGCCGTTCGTACCGTTCCTTTACTTCCGTGAATTCTTCAGGAGCCATAAGGTTTACCTGGCCAAGTTCCCTGAGTTTATCCTTCGCAGCAGAAAGCTTTTCGCGGATTTCAACAGACTGTGCCGTAATTTTATACATCCGCTCTTCAAATTCCATAAGATCGCGCGAATGTGTATCCTGAAAGTTCTGTTTGACATTGCGTATTTCCGTGTCGGAAGAGGCTAGCGAGAGCGTCAGTCTTTCATACTGTTCCTGGCATTTATTCTGCTCTTCCTGTTTTTTACGGAGTGCGCTTTGTTTTCCGGAAACGCTGCTGTTGCATTTTGCAATGTCTTCATCCAGTGTTTTCAGTTCGCCGGCAAGAGAACGTCCTTTTTCTTCTATTTCCGCAAGTTCTTCCTGAACGCCTTCAATCTGTTCGTTCAAATCTTCGGCATGTTTGTTTTCACGGACAAGTTCGTCGTCCGTGTCGCGCAGTGTGTTCTGCTGCGAAGTGAGCGAACGGCGGAGGATGGAAGCCTGCTGTTCTGCTGCGGAAATCTGCTCTTTCATCTGAGCTTCGTTTATTCTGAGTTTGCCGAGCGTTTCCCTGTATTCGTCTATTTTTTCCGCAAGGCCGGTATTTGCTGCGTGCAGTTCGTCGATATGTTTATTGATACCGGCTATACGGGTAAGGTTTTCCTGAATCCGGGCATCAATACCGCGTTTTTTCGTCATGATTCCTTCCGGTGCAAGGAATTCCGTAATAAACGCAGGTGATGCTTTCATGTAATCATTGAGCGCGCTTTCAAGCTGTGCGACAAAATTTTCCGCTTCACCGAATGCATCGGCTGCTTCCTGTACGGTTTTTACACAGTCGTCTGTGGAATGGGCATTGTTTGCTGCAAAGTCGGAAAATATATTTTTGCGTCCTTCCGTAAACACCTTCAGTTTTCCGAGCACCGTATCAAGTGTCTCTTTTGCATTTGCCATTGCGCTTTCCGAAAAACCTGCATCCTTGAGTTTTGCGTCGAGCATCGTAACAATATCTTCCGTAATCGACGTAAGCTGTTTCTGAAGCGATGCGCGTCCTTCGTCAAGTTCCGCTATTTGCTTTTTTGCGTCTGCCGCAAGTTTGTCGTTTTCACTGATCTGACTTCCTGCAGTTTCGATGCTCTCCCTGAAAGAAGAAATATTTTTCTGAATGTCTGCAAGCTGCTTCGTTTTTTCGTGGAGCTGGGCTTCCTGGTCATCGATTTCCTCGTTAAGGCTGTCTATCTGTTCCTGTATCGTTTTTTTGTGAGCTTCAAGCTGCCCGACTTTTTCCTTTATTTCTGAGGATCGTACGTTGAACTGTTTGACAAGATCCTGTTTGCCGCTTTTTTCTTTTTGAATACCGATAAGGTCAGCCTGCTTTGCATATACCTGCTCCTGCATTGCTTTTACCTTGTCCATATTCTCCGAAAGCGTATTGTTTATTTCATCTATTTCCCTGCGTACGTCGTCCCGTTTCTTTTCAACCTGTTTCAGTTCTTCTTCGTTGTGCGCCTTGTCCTGCACGAAATTTTTTAGTTTAAGCAGCGTAAGATCAAGTTCTTCGTTAAAAATTTCGTCTTTAACATTGCGGTATTTTGTTGTCTTGTCGGCCTGAACTTTCAGAGTGTCATATGAACGTTTTATTTCGGCAAGCGCAACTTCAATCTGCTGCATATTTACGCGGGTCCGTTCTAGTTCCCGTTCGGCTTCCGCACATTCGGCTTTGCTTCTGCTTATTCCCGCCGCTTCTTCAAAAAGGTACCGTCTGTCTTCCGGTTTACTCGAAAGTATCTGATCTATTTTTCCCTGTTCCATGACAGAGTAGGCCGCCTTTCCGACACCCGTGTCCATGAACAACGAACGGATTTCTTTCGGCCCGGCCGGCCTGTTGTTTATGAAATATTCGCTTTCTCCAGAGCGGTAAAGCCTGCGCTTGATAGCTATTTCGGGCTCTTCAAGGGGAAGAAGCCCGTTTTCATTCGTAATAGTAAGCGTTACTTCGGCAACATTTAGCGGCGGACGTCTTTCAGTTCCATTGAAAATAACATCTTCCATTTTGTCCGCGCGCAGATTTTTTGACTTGTTTTCAGCCAGTACCCATTTTATAGCATCCACGACATTGCTTTTTCCGCATCCGTTTGGACCGAGCAATGCCGTAATGCCGTCCGCAAAATCAATATGCGTACGGTCAGCGAAAGATTTGAAACCGAAAATGTCAAGACTTTTTAGAAACACATAAACCTCGCAGATAAAACTATCCAGCCATTATAACGTTTATAAGGAGTGCAATCAACATAATTATGGCATGTCCTGCGGTGCAACGACTTTTCCTCCATATAGTATCTTCGGATATACAGTGATTTTAAGTTTTTTTTCAAGTATGCTGAATTTCCGCATTTCATATTCGCCGCCGATCACGATATTTATGCCTGTTTTTCCGGCTCTTGCGGTCCTTCCTGCCCTGTGAATGAAGAAATCCTCGTCTTCCGGCAGATCCATCTGAATAATATGTGAAATGTTGGGAATATCAAGCCCGCGGGCAGCAAGATCGCTTGTAACCAGAATCCTGTTCTTTCCGCTTCTGAATCTGTCCAGCGCTGCCTTCCTGACCTGTTTTGTTTCTTTCGCGTATAATCCTTCACATTCAATGTCTTTATACTTGAGTTTCGACAGGATATTTTCAACCTGATCAGGCCTGCTTGTAAAGATAAGCGTCTTTTCAGGCTGAACAGCAGCGAGAAGGCTCCTGAGCATGTCTATTTTATCGCGCTGTTCAGCATAGACTGCCCAATGTGTAATTCTTTCCCTGAGCACGTTTTCCTGCGGCATGACGATTGAATCAAGTCCCGTAAAGAACTGTCTGACAGCGTTTGTTATAGTAGCAGAAGCACCGATTATCTGAATATGCTCCGGCAGTGCTTTGAACAGCTCTTCCGTATCATCTTTTGATTCACGTTTTACCAGTCTGTCAACTTCATCGAAGACGGCAGCAGTAAGTCCTGCTGTTTTCAGCTTCTTCAATTTTATCAGTTCAAGGAGGCGAGCCGGATTTCCTATGACAATTTCCGGTTTTTCCTTCAATATGTCGGTCTGGCGTTTTAAAGGAGCCCCTCCCAGAAAAAGGGCAGTCTTAAGCGTCGTAACTGATTTTGCTGCGTCTCTGATTTGGGAAGCAAGTTCAAGGGTTGGTGCACAGATGAGGATCCGTACAGCGTGTTCTATATTTTCTTTTTCTTCATTATTCTGAATAAGCGGAAGAAGGTATGCGAACGTCTTTCCGGTGCCTGTTTCCGACTGAAAAAGCATGCTTTTACCGGCAAGCAGCTCAGGAATCACTTTTGCCTGTACAGGTGTCGGAGTTATGATGGAAAGAGATGAAAGTCTTTCCTTTATTGCGGGTGAGAGCTCTGAAAATACGTTTTTTTCGTCCATAAAAAAACTATAGCGTAATTCCTGAAAAGTTGCTATAATTATCAATTATGAAAGTCGGTATAGACACATTCGGCTGCGACCACGGCCGTTCCGGCATAGGGTCCTATCTCCATTCACTAGCTGCAAACCTTCCCCAACTGCCGGATGTTGAATTTGAACTTTTTGGTTCTGAAATCGATCGGTACACATATAATTCTGTCCGTGAGATTCCGTTCAAAGCTGTTGCTGTACCGGATAGTCTTGGTGCTGAACGGTTCTGGCATTTTTTCAGGTTGAATAAATTTGTCTCTTCTTCCGGCTATGATGTTGTTTTGTACCCGGCAATCGAACGGGTTCTTCCGCTGTCGTTTAAAATACCGGGAGTCACCGTAGTAAACAGTATCGTTTCAAATACACTGAGAGAGGATCATGACTGGGCCCTCCGCATGCAGATGAAGAAGGGTCTGACGAAAGCACAGAAAGTTATTGCAGCAAGCCAGTTTGTCCGTAAAGATTTGGTGCGCAACGGAATAGATCCTGATAAAATTGAAGTCGTACATAACGGTATAGATCACCGTCTCTTTTTTCCGCAGCTTCAGATAGATGCCGAAACGGTGAACATAAAACCGTTTGCAATAAAACGTCCGTACTTTATCTACGGTTCCCGCCTTGCCGGTCCCGACAAAAAACACATAGAACTTATAAAGGCATTTACTCTGTTTAAAGAGCGTACGCATCTTCCCCACAGACTCGTTCTGGCCGGTGCGGAGGGGCCTTATTCTGAGGCCGTGCACAAAGCAGCGTTCCAGTCAAAAGCATCTTCGGATATTTTTCTGACAGGATTTTTTCCTCATGAAAGCTTTCCCCTGCTGTATGCCGGAGCTGATGCATGTATTTTTCCGTCGGTAAACGAAGGTGTCGGGCTGCCGATTCTTGAAGCAATGGCAACTGGAATACCTGTTGCATGTGCAAGAGCCGGAGCGCTTCCTGAGATGGGCGGACCGGCAGCAATTTATTTTGATTCGGAAAATATAGAGGAAATAGCCGCTGCTATGGAAAAAATAGTTACAGATTATGCCCAGAGAGAGAAAATGATAACAAACGGCATAGAATGGACAAAACGATTCAGCTGGAATAATACCGTTTCCATGACAATTGACGTAATCAAGCGGGTCGTAAAGAATAATACTGGAAAATAAGTATAGAAGCATAAAAAAGGCTGCCTCAAAAGTAAGAGACAGCCCCTTTTTTTATGCAGTCAGCAGTGCACTGACATCAGGATGGATTTTATTTTTTACAATGTCGGCAGATATAACAAGCTTTTTACGCTCGTGATTTTTTATGCTTGGCACTTCATACATGATATCCGTAAGCATTTTTTCCACAATACTCCGCAGTCCGCGGGCTCCTGTCTTCTGACGTATGGCTTCATCTGCAATTTCACCGATTGCATCAGATGTAAACTCAAGATCCACATTGTCGAGTGCGAATGATGCCTTGAACTGCTTGGTAATAGAGTTCTTAGGTTCCGTGAGAATGCATACAAGGTCATCGCGTGTAAGTTCCTTGAGTGCGACAGTAATAGGCATACGTCCGATAAGTTCAGGGATGATACCGAATTTAACAAGATCGTCAGGCGTGCACTGATTAAGCAGGTTCATGCGCTGCTCTTCATTCATCATTCCAACGTTGCTTCCGAATCCCATGGCACGTTCCGCTGTACGCTGCTCAATGATCTTTTCAAGGCCGACAAACGCACCGCCAAGAATAAACAGAATATTTGTCGTATCTATATCTATCATTTCCTGATTCGGATGTTTACGTCCTCCCTGGGGAGGAACGCTTGCGTGTGTTCCTTCAATAATTTTCAGAAGAGCCTGCTGTACGCCTTCACCTGAAACGTCGCGCGTAATTGATGTATTTTCGCTCTTTCTGGAAATCTTGTCTATTTCGTCGATAAAGACAATCCCGCGCTCTGCCGCTGAAACATTTCCGTTTGCGTTGTTTATAAGTTTCAGCAGTACGTTTTCAACGTCTTCACCAACATATCCTGCTTCCGTGAGCGTTGTAGCGTCTGCAATTGCAAACGGAACTTTTAGTTTCTGCGCGAGTGTTTTTGCAAGAAGCGTCTTTCCGCTGCCCGTCGGTCCCATAAGGAGAATATTTGATTTTTCAATCTGAATGTCATCATCGGTGCGCATGTTCTTGGGAACGGACATACGTTTATAATGATTGTAAACGGCAACAGAAAGCGTTTTTTTAGCTTCGTCCTGTCCGATTATATACTGATCAAGGTATTCCTTGAATTCCCTCGGAGTAGGGACATCACTCATTTCAATAGGAGTAAGATCTCCCTCTTCCTGTTCCAGTATGCTCTGGCACACTGCTATACACTGATTGCATATATGGATGTTTCCCGACGGTGCGGCCACGAGATGCCGGGTTGCATCTGCGGGCTTTCCGCAGAACGAACAGAACTCTGTATCATTTCCGAATCGTTTCATTATTTTTTCCTCCCGGGCATGATATGGTCGACAATGCCGTATGCAAGCGCGTCTTCTGCGGACATATAGAAATCGCGTTCCATATCAGCAGTAACCTGATCTTTGCTTTTTTTCGTATTATGTGAAAAATAATCGATAGTAAGGTTTTTAAGCCTTACTATTTCCTTCGCCTGAATGGAAATGTCGCTTTCCTGTCCTTCAACACCGCCCCACGGCTGGTGAATCATAACACGTGAAGAGGGAAGGGCATACCGTTTACCTTCTGTTCCGCCTGCAAGAAGGATTGCTCCCATACTTGCAGCCTGTCCCATGCAGATTGTCTGTACCTGACACTTTACATACTGCATTGTGTCATACACTGCAAGGCCTGCCGTAACGGCTCCCCCCGGGCTGTTTATATACATACTTATATCTTTATCGGGGTTTTCCGACTCAAGGAAAAGTAATTGAGCTACAATTAAATCTGCCGTAGAATCATTTATTTCACCGTCGACAAATACTATTCTGTCTTTCAGCAGGCGAGAGAATATATCATACGTGCGTTCCGTGTTACCGCTGCGTTCAACAACGTAGGGAACAAGTGTATTCATTTGTTCATTCATGTTCAATCCATCCTATACATATAATATACTAAATATAAAGAATAAAAAAAAGGGAATGCACCATTTTGATGCATTCCGCGTTATGAAAAAATACGTTATGCCTTATTCAGCCTGTTTGAAGAGGTCTGCAAAAGCTGTTTTAGCACCTTTTGTAACTTTTATTTCCTTATAAAGCTCATTATACAGTTTGTGCTCCTTAGTATCATCAATCAGATATTCTTTTGCACGCGCATCAGCATAATGCTTTTTTACTTCTTCTACCGTTATACCGCCGTCATCAGCAATCCTTTTGTATTCTTCTTCAATTTCTTCCGGTGTGACGGAAATATTTCGTGCACGGATAAGATTGTCAACAATGATACGGCTTTTAAGCATTTTTTCGCTTTCAGCAGACCATTGTTTGAGCATATCTTCCTTTTTCTGGCCTGATGCAATAATCATACGTTCAAGCTGTTCCGGTGTTGTCTGGAACTGCTGTGCCATCATCTGCCAGCGTCCGTCAAGCTCTGCCTGAAGCATTGATGCAGGAATTTCAAACGGATTTTTTTCTACAAGCTGTGTAAGCAGATCATTGCTTTTTAGCTCGTTTACACGTTTGTTTTTTGCAACTTCCATATTCTTCATGATGTCTTTTTTGAGATCATCAAGCGTCTTATATTTTTCACTTACATCCTGTGCAAGATCGTCGTCAAGGGCTGGCAGGTTGCGAACTTTGATGGCAGTAACAGTTACGCTGATTTTCTTTATTTTGCCTGCAAGTTCCGCATCCTTGTCATCCTTTGCATATTTCTTCGTAATTTCTTTTGTTTCGCCCTTTTTCATTCCGATGACATCATCGTCGATTTTGTAGATGTTATCGCCGGTACCAACGGTGAACACGAAATCCTGACGCTTGCTGCCGTCGATTTCTTTTCCGTCGTCGCCGGTTTCACTGTAATTTATAGTGACGATATTGTCTTTTTCGACCTTTTCATCGTCTTTCTTGTCAATAACGACGGCGTTTCTTTCCTGGACAGCCTTAAGTTCGTCCTGGAGTTCTTTATCTCCGATTTCTACCTGAGGTTCTTTAACTGTTACTCCTGAGAAATTTTTTACTTCTACGCTCGGGAATACATCGTATGTTACGGAGAAAGAAAGCTCCTTACCGATATCCATTTCCGGCATTTTATCCATGACGGGCTGTGCGTAGGGGAGCGGACGATTATCTTTTTCCGCATCATCGCTGAAAATTTCGTTGAGCGATTTATCAATAAGACTGCTTACTGTATCAGCTTTAATGCCGTCTCCGAATTTGCGTTCAAGAATATTAGCAGGAACGTGTCCCTTGCGGAATCCCGGAATCTGTGCGTCCTTTACGTATTTGCCGATAGTTTCATTGTAAGCGTCTGCTACGTCTTTCTGTGCGATCGTTACAGTCAGTTTTACTGCTGACTTCTCAAGACTGGTGAATTCTTTTGTGAGTTTCACGCTGGGCTCCTTATCAATATCAAGATGATATATATACTGAAAAAAGTAAAAAAAAACGATTCAGATTGCTCCGAATCGCTTTGCTTTTTAAGCGGGAAACGGGAATTGGACCCGCGACATCCACCTTGGCAAGGTGGCGCTCTACCACTGAGCTATTCCCGCAAATGGTCTTTGCGTTTTCCGGCCGCTTTATTACTGCCGCAATAGAGCGGGAAACGGGAATTGGACCCGCGACATCCACCTTGGCAAGGTGGCGCTCTACCACTGAGCTATTCCCGCAAATCTGTATTTTGCATGACACAACAGTGCCTTACGGAATTGCGAGAGAAGGGACTTGAACCCTCACGCCTAAGGCACCAGATCCTAAGTCTGGCGTGTCTGCCATTTCACCACTCTCGCATAACGTTCAAGTGCACCTTTATTACGGCTGACACTGTTATAAAGGTTGAGCCATGGCAGCTTCGAACTGCCGACCCACAGATTAAGAGTCTGTTGCTCTACCAGCTGAGCTAATGGCCCGTTATCAGTACCCGCTAGTGCAGTTGCTGAATGTTCACAACTATATCAGAGTGAATAAAAAATATCAAGTACCTGTACCATGATTTTATAAAAAAGCCGTTCTGCATTTGGAAAAAAAAACACAGTCTGTGCAGTTAAATAAAAAAACCGTGTGCAATACACGGTTTTTAAAAAGTGCGTCTAGGCGGAGTCGAACCGTCAACCTACGGATTCGAAGTCCGTTGCTCTATCCAGTTAAGCTATAAACGCAGATAAGAAAAGGGTGCCTGGTGGGTTTCGAACCCACGACAACCAGATCCACAATCTGGGATTCTACCGCTGAACTACAGGCACCAAGCGGTACTTTTTCAGTACGTATGTCAATATATCAAATTAAGGGGGAGAGCGTCAAGTAGACTGTTTTTGAATATTTTTGTAAAGGTGCGTCTTTTTTATCCCGATAATAAAAAAGAGGTAGACTATATGACAGGCACAACTTCTTTGGAAAAAATTCTCGTGAGGGAAAACGAATTGCTTGACGAACTGCTGACAGAACAGGCTGCTCTCAGAGAAGCGTTGCATGATAAGAAATGGGATAATCTTATTGATACTATTTCTTCCATCAATATGCTTGCCGATGACTTCAAAAAAGCAGAATCGGAACGTGAACTTCTGGAAGCCGGGGAAAGTGCGGAAGAAAAGAAAACTGTCATGCCTCTTCTTGCCCAGGTACGGGGAAAACTTGTTAAATCAAAAATTGAGAATCAGGTACTGCAGGATTATCTTACGATTGTCCGCGGATTTATACAGGGTGTACTCGACGAAGTCGTACCGCAGGGACGTAATACTGTTTATTCACGCTGTGGAAAAATCGTTCATTCCCGGCCGTCAAGTGTTGTGGTGAATACTCTTTACTAAAATCGGAAAAATAGAAGGTACAATATGGGATCGACATTTTCTGGAATCGAACTTGGTAAACGCAGTATTATGGCTCACACGCAGGCAATCACTACTGCAGGCCATAATATTTCAAATGCGAATACAGAAGGATACTCGCGCCAGCGTGTAGAGCTTAAGGAATTTGATCCGCTGTATCGTCCTGAACTTGAACGCCCCGAAGAACCGGGCATGATCGGGCAGGGAATGGTTGCGGAGAGCATAACACGTGTGCGCGACCAGCTGCTTGACCAGCGTATTACAGAGCAGGCGAATCAGGAAACGTACTGGGGTACACGCAGTAAATATTATTCAATGATTGAACAGATATACAACGAGCCGGATGATGTTTCCGTGCGTTCCAATATGGATAAGTTCTGGGAATCCTGGCAGGAACTTTCAGTTCATCCCGAAAATCAGGCATCACGTCAGGCTGTCGTTACGCGTGGAGAATCTCTTACGGATTCAATTAACCAGCGATATGAAAGTCTTCAGGGAATAAACACGCTGCTCAACGGTGATATTGAAGCAACTGTAAAACAGGTAAACAATTATGCGGATCAGATTGCGGCTGTCAACGGTGAAATTGTACGTTCAAAGGGAATGGGAGACAATCCGAACGATCTGCTTGACCAGCGTGACAATCTTGTGGATAAACTTTCAAAACTTGTAAATATCACAAGAAGCGACCGCGATGCAGATGAATTTATGGTTCATGTTGACGGACACGTGCTTGTTCAGGGCGGTATTGCCCGCGGATTCGACCTTAAAACAGTAACAGACAACAATGGTAATTCGCAGCTTATCTGGAAAGATACGGGGAATAACGCAGTTATAAAAGGCGGGCAGCTCGGAGCGCTTGTTGAACTCCGGGATGTCGATGTGCGCGGTGAGATGCAGTCTCTGAATACGATGACAATGAACTTCGCCGATCTTATAAATGACGTCCACCGAAACGCAATGGGCGCAAACGGTACAACGGGTCTTGATTTTTTTACGGAACATCCGTTTGTGGAAAATGTTAACGGAAATTACGACGTCAACGGCGATGGTCAGATGGACCATTCGTATGTATTCCGCTTTACCGGTACAAATAAACTGAGCCCTCAGGAACAGATAGGCCTTGAGGGAACAATGACATTTTCTGCTCCCTCGGGAAACGTAAATGTTGCATATCATTCGACAGATACCGTTGCAGACGTCGTGAACAGAATTAACGACAGTAATGGAGAGGTAAAAGCATATCTCGATAGAAATAATAATCTTGTTCTGAAGTCTACGACAGCTCAGGCGCAGGAAAATCCCGACTTTGTCATAAGGCATGTGGAGGACAGCGGAATGTTCCTTACCGGTTATGCCGGCATACTGAAGGGAAGCGGTGCAGATGGCGCTTACGATTACAATCAGGTTGATGCTGTTGCAAAGCTTGCAGGCGCACAGTTTGCAGTCACCCCGATGGTTGATCCGGCTGCATATATTACCGTAAATCCTGCAATCAGGAACGACGTGATGAGCGTTGCAGCGGGTTTTCCTGATGCAACAGGCGGGATTGCAGCCGGAGACGGAAAGGCCGCGGTTGAGATTGCCGCCATCCGCAATACGCCGGTAATGATCGGCAATAAACGTACGTTCGACGACTACTTTGCGGACAGTGTGACTAAGGTCGGCCTGAAAGGTGAACAGGCCGGAACGCAGACAAAAAATCAGACAGCAATTATGGATGATTTACGCAATACTCGTGAATCTTTAAGCGGTGTGAATATAGACGAGGAGCTTGCCGATATTATTAAATTCCAGCACGGTTACAACGCGGCTGCTTCTTTTATAAAAACATGGAACGATATGCTTGATACGATCATCAACCGGCTGGGCGTTTAATCAGAAAAATACATACGTATGGTTTTCTGATATTGCAATTCTCAATTCTTGAAGATTGCAGGCGCAAACGGTCATACATGACCGCAGCATTTTTGGAGGAAAGTTATGCAAAGAGTCAGTTCTCAGATGAATAATATGGACACACAGTCAAATCTCCGGCTGCAGGAGTCCCGCCTTAATAAGCAGAACAACCAGATCGGGAGCCAGAAACGTATTCAGGAACTTCGTGACGATCCGATTGCGGCAGGACATCTTGTGCGTTATCAGTCATATCTTACCCGTGTACAGAATTTTGAAAAAAATGCGAAAACGCTTACCGATCAGTTTGCACAGCGCGAAGGGTATATGAACAATTCGCTCGAAGTCATGCAGCGGATACGTGAACTGGCTGTCACCGGTGCAAACGGAATTTATACGAAAGACGACATGAAAAATATGGCGACTGAAGTGGATGAACTGCTGAAGGAACTTATTCAAAATGCGAACGCAGTGGGAGAAGACGGCAATTCTCTTTTTGCGGGGACGAACACAAAGGCCAAACCGTTTGATGTCGATATGGGAAATGTTTCAGGTTCCGGTATTCCTCTTATTGAAAACGTCCGGTACAACGGTAATATTGATGCTACCGGTATTGAAATTGACGAAAATAAATACCTTACAACCGATAATGCCGGCAACCGTACGTTCTGGGCGGAACAGCAGCAGCTCTTCGGCGGCAGGGATGCAAGCCAGTGGCAGGC
>WSSedB1CaDRAFT_10000284_pt1 | contig 23076 bp, 19 predicted proteins | sample WetSurSB1Cattail_FD_9460 | JGI IMG/M metagenome (IMG submission 9460)
ACCACTGTTTTTATTTGTTCTTTCCTGTTATCCATGAAGTCACTGTTTGACATGTGCAAATTTAGGAAGGAAAGCGCAGATGCTCCGGGACGCACCTACATTCATTTTAATCATTAATTCCATTAACTTCCGCAAACAATTCACCTGTATGCAAAGATTCCAGGGATTAACCGGGATCATACTCATCTTCGGTCTGGCATTCATATTTTCCAATAACCGGCGGCGGATCAATCTGCGCCTGGTGGTTTCCGGGCTGGCATTTCAGCTGCTGATCGGATTTCTGGTTTTGAAAATAACCCCGGTCATTCGTTTTTTTCAAATCCTGGGACATGTGATGGGTAAGATTGAACAATTTGCTTTCCAGGGTGCCGCATTTGTATATGATGGAATTGCGGTGCCCGCCCGTGGGGGCGGGGTAATGAATTATGCCATGGGCGGATTTGTATTTGCTTTCAATGTAACGGCTACCATCATTTTTGTTTGTGCCCTGGTTGCCATTTTCTATCACCTGGGCATTATGCAGCGGGTAGTAGCCGTGATTGCGAAAGCTATGAAAGTGGTTATGCGTATAAGCGGCGCGGAAGCCCTGAGCAATGTGGCCAGTGCGTTTGTAGGCCAGATCGAAGCGCAGGTGATGATCCAGCCTTATTTGCCCGGCATGACCCATAGTGAATTGCTCGCCAGCATGTCGGGCAGCCTGGCCTGTATTGCCGGCGGTATTCTCATCGTATACGCGAATATGGGTGCGCAGGCCGGCATGGATCTGGCACCCAAACTGATTACGGCCAGTCTCATGGCCGCACCGGGGGCACTCGTCATTTCCAAGATCGTATGGCCTGAAACAGAAAACAGTGAAACGATGGGGACGGTGAAATTAAAAGTTACCAGCCGCTATGTAAATCTGCTGGATGCCATTGCCCATGGTGCGGGAGAAGGTTTTAAAATTGCGATGAACGTGATTGCCATGCTGATCGGGTTTATCGCCATGATTGCCATTGTGGACTATCTGCTTATGAAAACCGGTCATCTGTTCAATCCTTCTTTTGACCTGAGCCTGAACTGGATCTTTTCTAAAATATTCTATCCCTTTGCCTGGTGCATGGGTGTTCCGGATGCAGACATCCACAATGCGGCTACTTTACTCGGACAAAAGCTAACCGTGAATGAATTCGTTGCGTTTAAAAGCCTTACATCCGGTGCGGTGCCGATTGTTTCACAGAAAGGATTACTGGTGGTGAGTATTGCGATCTGTGGTTTTGCAAATTTCAGCAGCGTGGGTATGCAGATCGGCGGTATCGGAGCCATTGCTCCCGGAAGAAGGGCTGACCTGGCCAGGCTGGGATTGAAGGCCCTGCTTTGCGGCACGCTGGCTTCTTATTTGTCAGCGACGATTGCGGGAATCATCATGTGAGGCAGAATGTTGACGGTTGGACGTTGACGGTTGGCCTTTGGCCCGTATCACATCATTGCAGCTGCTTTTTTCCCCAGCCGGGGCGCCAGGGCAACGCCCATGCCGCTCATCCGCACGGCGCAAAAAACGCGTTCGCTGATTTTCTGTACAATCGGTTTTTTTTCTTTCCCCACAGCCATGGTTCCGCTCCAGCGCAGGCTGACCCGGTAGGGGATGCCCGGTAAAATAATTTCTTTCAGGAATTTTTCCAGTTCCTGCTGAACGGGCTCTGATGTATCCGTAGAGAATGTTTCTTCTTCGGTAAAAAAATGATTGCGCGCCCCGCCCAGCAGCAAACGCCTGCCCAGGTTGCGGAAATAATAAAATCCCTCATCGTAATGAAAAGTCCCTTTTATTTTCAATCCTTCAATGGGTTCCGTCAATAAGATCTGTCCCCGGGCCGGCACCACGTCCAGTTCAGGCAGCAGGGATTTTGCAAACGCGTTTGTGCAAACCAGTACCTGCTCAGCCTGGAAAGAAACGGGCAGGTTGGTTTCCATCCGGACCCCGTCTGGTTGCGTTTCCATTTTCTTCACTTCCACCTGTGTTAATATGCTGACACCCATGGAATGCACCAGCTGGCAGAGTGCTTCCAGGAGTTTCCCGGAATGCAACTGCCCTTCCAGTTTATTTTCGATCAGGTGATGGGAACCGCCCAGGCCGAAGGTTTTTATTTTGGAATCGTTGAGCCGGAAGGTCTTTGGTATGCCGGTGATTTTTTTTAACCGGCTGTTCATTTCGTCTATGCCTGTACGTAAGGAATCCACATCTCGAAATTTTTCCGGTGAAACCAGCTCATACCCTCCCAGATTTTCGTAATCAATCTGCCGGCTGCTGAATTTTTTCCGGATCTGTTCCAGGCCTTTAAACCGTGATTCCACCAGCTCCATCATTTCGGTTTCGCCCAGCTTTTGGGTATCAGACAGCAGTTCGGTAAAACTTCCAAAACAGGCAAACCCCGCATTGCGGCTGCTTGCCCCGCTCGGTATGAGGCCTCTTTCCAGAATGAGCACCGTTTTTCCCGGGTAGCGTTTTTTTAAATAATAAGCAGCCCACAGGCCGGTGAATCCACTGCCCAGGATGATAAAGTCCCTGGGTGAAAAAAAACTCTCGGATTCCCAGATTGATACGGGGAGCATATTTTTAAGGCTTAAAGATGTATCGCTTCCCCATACGCCACCTCAATGGCATCTTTCACGCTTTCGCTGATGGTCGGGTGCGGATGAATGCTGTTGAGTACTTCATGGTAGGTGGTTTCCAGTTTACGGCCCACAACGGTTTCGATGATGATTTCGGTAACATTATACCCGATCATATGGGTGCCCAGCCATTCGCCGTATTTCGCGTCAAAAATGACTTTGATGAAACCTTCCGTATGCCCGGCGGCAGAAGCTTTGCCGGAGGCGCTCAACGGGAATTTGCCCACCTTGATTTCATAACCTGCATCCTTTGCCTGTTTTTCCGTAAATCCGACCGAAGCGATTTCAGGTGTGCAATACGTACAGCCCGGGACATTATTATAGTCGATGGGTTCGGGCGGGTGGGCGTATTTTTTTTCCAGGAAAGCGATGTTTTCAATACAGGTGATGGCTTCTTTGGAAGCCACATGGGCCAGGGCCTGGCCGGGCGCACAGTCACCAATGGAATAAATACCGGATACATTGGTGTTATAAAACTTATCAACAACTACTTTCCCTTTTTCCGTTTTTACCCCCAGGGTTTCAAGACCGATGCCCTCAATATTGGCTGCAATACCCACAGCGCTTAGCAGCACGTCTGCTTCCAGCACCTGTTCTCCGGCAGCCGTTTTGATTTTTGCTTTCACGCCGGCGCCACTGGTATCCACACTGGTCACTTCGCTGTTTACCAGGATATCGATACCGGATTTTTTATATGATTTTTCGAGTTCCCTGGAAATTTCTTCGTCTTCTACCGGAACGATGCGCGGCAGGAATTCTACGATGGTCACTTTAGTGCCCATGCTGTGGTAGAAATAAGCGAATTCAACGCCGATCGCGCCACTTCCTACAACGATGATACTCTTTGGCTGAACGGGCAGGTTCATGGCTTCGCGGTAACCTATTATTTTTTTACCATCCTGCTTCATACTTGGCAGTTCGCGGCTGCGTGCGCCGGTGGCGATCAGAATATGACGGCCTTCCACGACCTGGATTTTACCATCTGCCCCCTTTACTTCGATCTGACCTTTTGCTTTGAGTTTCCCAAACCCCATCACCACATCAATCTTATTTTTTTTCATCAGGAACTGTACGCCACGGCTCATTTTCTCTGCCACCCCCCGGCTGCGTTTGATGACCGCTGGGAAATCGGGCGTTCCGCTGGCTTCGATACCAAATTCCCTGGCATGTTTGATGTCTTCATATACCTGGGCGCTCTTCAGGAGGGCCTTGGTGGGAATACATCCCCAGTTCAGGCAGATACCGCCCAGGCTTTCCTTTTCGATAATGGCTGTTTTAAAACCCAATTGGGATGCGCGGATGGCAGCAACATAACCGCCGGGACCGCTGCCCAGCACAACTACATCATAGGCCATAGAAATAAATTTAGAATGAAGATGAATAGATAATTTCGGAGTGCAAAGCTAGGTTAAAATTGGAAAATCAACCACCTGGCCGGGCATCGGTAAAACTCTGGTCAACTTATTATAATTTGCGGCATGAAAAAAATACAGGTACTCGCGGTGGCTGTACATCCTGATGATGCGGAACTCTGTTGTTCCGGCACCCTGATGATTGAAAAAATGCGGGGGAAAACCACCGGGGTCGTGGATCTGACCCGGGGCGAACTCGGTACCCGCGGAACGCCGGAACTCCGCCTGGAGGAAGCTGCAGCTGCAGCCCGGATCATGGACCTGGACGTCCGGGAAAACCTGGGCATGGAAGATGGTTTTTTTCAAAACCATGAAGAAAACCAGCGAAAGCTGATACGGGCCATCCGCCAGTTTCAGCCCGAGATTGTGCTGGCTGCTGCTTTGGCGGACCGCCACCCGGACCATGGCCGGGCGGGAAAGCTGATTTCTGATAGTTGTTTTCTGAGCGGACTGCGAAAAATATCCACGCAGGATGACCAGGGCAGGGAACAGGAACAATGGCGGCCAAAATATGTGTTTCACTTTATACAGGACCGGTTTTATCAACCCAGCTTTGTTTATGATATCTCTCCGGTTTTCGGACGGAAACTGGAAGCGATCCATGCCTACAGTTCCCAGTTCTATTCCACTACATATGCTCAAGACGAACCGCAGACTTATATCTCGGGTCCCGAGTTCCTGGATTCGATTGTGGGCCGCGCGCAGATGCTGGGCAAGATGGTCGGCGTAAAATATGCGGAAGGATTTATATCGGAAAAAATGATTGGTGTCAGCAGCCTGGATTCTTTTCTGCAATTCGACACATGATCTGCATAAACCGACCGCTTCTGTCGTTATTTAACAGAGTTATCGCAATAAAATGCAATACCTTTGCAGCGATTATAAGTTAAAGTATTTAACATGCAAATGCCTAAGTTTTCTGCCAGTCCGAGTAATTTCCACGCGGATCTCAAAAAAAGGATCAATACCTATTTTGACCAGTTGGGAAAGTCTACGACGGGTAATTTTTCGCTCTACCTCAAAGCTGCCATCCTCGCGGTAGGTTTCATTGGTCTATATGTACACCTGGTTTTCTTCACACCACCGGCTTTCCTGGCTATTGCAGAATGTGTGTTACTGGGCGGTGTGATTTCAGCTATTGGATTTAATGTCATGCACGATGGCGGTCACGGTAGTTTCAGTAAGAATAAATTTGTGAACCGGATGGCAGCGTTTTCGCTGAATATTCTGGGTGGGAACAGTTTTATCTGGAATACCAAGCATAATATCATTCATCATTCTTATACCAATGTGGACGGGGTGGATGACGATATCGACATTCAGCCATTTTTACGGATGAGCAGTAACCAGAAAAGGCTGAAAATGCATAAATACCAGCACGTGTATTTTTGGGGACTGTATGCGATGCTTTATATTCTCTGGATCTTCCTGCTGGATTATAATAAATATTTCAGAAGCCGTGTAGGGGAGGTTCCGCTTAAGAAAATGAGCCTGATGGATCATATCAATTTCTGGTTTTTTAAGTTGCTGCATGCATTTATTTTTATAGCACTCCCCATCTATATGACGGGTGTGGTTGCCTGGGCGGTCGGCTTCCTGGTAACAGCCACCGTTACCGGTTTACTGATCAGCATTGTATTCCAGCTGGCCCATACCGTGGAGCAAACGAGTTTCCCATTAGCCAATATAGATACCAATAAGATTGAGAATGAGTGGGCCATACACCAGATCAATACGACTGCTAATTTTGCTACCCATAACCGGCTGGTTTCCTGGTTGGTGGGCGGGTTGAATTTCCAGATTGAACACCATTTATTCCCCAAAATCTCGCATGTGCATTACCCGGCCCTGAGTAAAATCATCCGGCAGGCTTGTGAAGAACACGGGATAAAATATATTGAATACCCGCGGGTTCACCTGGCCATCGCCTCCCATGTCACCTTCTTAAAACAGCTGGGACGAGCATCCTGACCTAAAAAGTATATACTGTGAACAGCCTGGTGAAGCTCACTGTGCCGGTCTGTGCAGGCTTTAAGTCTGAAGCTTGAAGCTTTAGCCTTTATAACCTAAATTCGCGTTCAAACGAATTCAATCCATGGGTAAGGTCCGGGTAGGAATGGTGCAAATGTCCTGCGTAAAAGACAAGGCAGCCAATCTGCAGAAAGCCATAGGAAAAATCCGGGAAGCCGTTTCTAAAGGCGCCGAGATCATTTGCCTGCAGGAGTTATTCACTTCCCTTTATTTCTGCGACGTGGAAGATTACGACAATTTCGAACTCGCGGAACCCATTCCGGGACCGGCTACAGAAATTTTGCAGGCCCTGGCCCGCGAAAACCGGATCGTGATCATTGCTTCTCTTTTTGAAAAAAGAGCGCAGGGAATTTACCATAATACAGCTGCTGTGATAGATGCCGACGGTTCCTACCTGGGCAAATACCGGAAAATGCATATTCCGGACGACCCCTCCTTTTACGAAAAATTTTATTTTACTCCCGGCGACCTGGGCTACCGTGTTTTTAAAACAGCCTATGCGCAGATCGGCGTCCTGATCTGCTGGGATCAGTGGTATCCGGAAGCTGCCCGGATCACTTCCCTGATGGGAGCGGAAATTCTTTTTTACCCGACGGCCATCGGCTGGTCCACCATGCAGGACCAGGCGACGAATGAAGAACAGTTCAATGCCTGGCAAACCATCCAGCGGAGTCATTCTATTGCCAACGGAGTACATGTGGTTAGTGTGAACCGGGTAGGTTTCGAACAGGATGGCGCCATGAAATTCTGGGGCGGATCTTTTATTTCGAGTCCATTCGGCAGGATCCTTTGTCAGGCAGGCCATGACCGGGAAGAAGTGGTTGTACAGGAACTGGACACGGCTAAAACAGACAGCTACCGCACGCACTGGCCCTTTATGCGCGATCGCCGGATCGATTCCTATCAACCCATTACCAAACGATTTATAGATGAAGATTAGCCGGCCCACGCCGAAGGATCTGGGCTACCGTTTTCCGGCAGAATTTGAGCCCCATGCTGCCACCTGGTTAAGCTGGCCGCATAAAGAAGCCACCTGGCCGGGAAAAATCGAAAGTATTTATTCGTCGTATTGTCTTTTCATAAAGGCCCTGTCGGAACAGGAAGAAGTTCATATCAATGTGCTGCATGAAAGCATGAAGGCCATTGCAGCGGAAAAACTGAAAGCCGTTTCCGCAAATATGGAAAGAGTACGGTTTTTTATGCATCCGACCAATGATGCCTGGTGCAGGGATCATGGTCCGGCATTCCTGGTCAACCCCGCCGCCGCACAACCCAAAATTGTTATAGACTGGAATTATAATGCCTGGGGAAATAAGTACCCGCCCTTCGATCTTGATGACCGGATCCCCACACTGGTCGCAAACGCTTACCGGATACCGGTGCTCTATCCGGAAATCATCATGGAAGGCGGATCGGTGGATTTTAACGGGAAGGGGACCCTGATCACTTCGGAATCCTGCCTGCTGAATAAAAACAGGAACCCGCACCTGGACCGGTCCGGAATCGAAGCTTACCTCGAAGCCTATTATTGCGTAGACCAGGTGCTCTGGATAAAAGAGGGTATTGTGGGAGACGATACCGACGGACATATTGATGATACCGTGCGGTTTATTAATGAGGACAGTGTGCTCGCCGTTGTGGAAGAAAATCAATCGGATGATAACTATGAAATCCTGCAACGCAATCTGGCTGATCTGAAAACCATGCGCCTGTTGAACGGCAAACAACTCAACGTGATTGAACTGCCGATGCCGGATAAAATAGTGTATGAAGATCTGCGCCTGCCGGCTTCCTATGCTAATTTTTATATCGCCAACGGTCTGGTGGTTGTGCCCACATTCCGCTGTGATCAGGATGACCGGGCCTTACGCATCATTCAAGATGCGTTCCCGGAACGCAAAGTGACCGGCATCGATTCAACAGATATCATCTGGGGACTGGGTAGTTTTCACTGTCTCAGCCAGCAGGAGCCGGCGGTCTGAAAATTAAAAATTAAGAATCATAAGGTAAAAAAAACCGCAAATGACCGGCTATCACTTTTTACTCCCTGCTTTTTAATTTTTACTTGGGATTATCCATAAGTTTGTGATACTATAAAATTGATACATGAAAAAAACGATGCTGCTATCCCTGATGGTCCTGTCAGGTCTGCTGGGGTTCTCCCAGAAAAAAGAAAAAGTCATTTCAGTTATTCCCGAGCCGGTCAGTATGACCCGTGGTTCAGGTTATTATAAGTTACCGGAATCCATTTCCGTTAATATTCCCAACCTGCCTGAATTGAAATCAACAACGGAAAGCATCCTGGGAAAACTGGCGGCAACAGGAAAAAAAGTGTCCATCCGCAATGATAAAAGCGCATCAATTCGTTTTGTGTTAAACAAAACGGCGGAGAAGGAGCTGGGAGATGAAGGTTACCGGTTATCGGTGAAATCCACGGGTATCCAGATCTCAGCAAATAAACCTGCCGGCCTGTTTTACGGGGCACAAACACTCTGGCAACTGCTTCCCCAGGAAATAGAAAGTAAAACAAAAGTGAGCGGCGTCAACTGGCAGGCTCCGGTTGTGGAGATCACCGATTACCCGCGTTTTGGATGGAGGGGACTGATGTTCGATGTTTCCCGTCATTTCTTTACAAAAAAAGATGTCGAGGATTTTATCGACGAAATGGCTCAGTATAAGTTCAACCTCCTGCATATGCACCTGACAGATGACGAAGGCTGGCGGATTGAAATCAAGAGTCTGCCCCGCCTTACCTCAGTGGGAGCCTGGAATGTTAAGCGGGAAGGATATTTTGGAACTTTTGCACCCATACCGAAAGATGAACCCAGGAATTATGGCGGATTTTATACACAGGACGATATCCGTGAGCTGGTAAAATATGCACAGGACCGCTTTGTAAATATCCTTCCGGAAGTGGATGTACCCGGACACAGTATGGCTGCCATTGTAGCGTACCCGGATCTTTCCTGTACACCCGGATCAGACCAGTACCAGGTGATTTCCGGAGAAAAATTCATGGACTGGCCCGGCCCGGTTGCACTGGAGGACAATACGCTTTGCCCGGCCAATGAAAAAGTTTACACGTTCCTGAATACCGTATTTACAGAAATCGCGGGCTTGTTCCCCTTCCCCTATATTCATGTGGGCGGAGATGAGTGCGCGAAAAATTTCTGGGAAAAGAGTGATGCGATCAAACAGCTGATGGCGAAAGAAAACCTGAAGACCATGGAAGAAGTGCAAAGCTATTTTGAGAAACGCGTTGAGAAGATTGTGGAATCCAAAGGAAAGAAACTGATCGGCTGGGACGAAATCCTGGAAGGCGGACTGGCCCCCAATGCGCTCGTGATGAGCTGGAGGGGTATCCAAGGGGGGATTGCAGCAGCCAAAATGGGACATCAGGTAGTGATGAGCCCGACCACGTATGTTTACCTGGATTATATGCAGGGGGATGCAATCAGCGAGCCACGTATATATTCCACCCTGCGCCTCAATAAAACTTATGAATTCGAACCGGTTCCTGAAGGCGTGGAATCCAAATATATCCTGGGCGGCCAGGGTAACCTCTGGACAGAACAGGTTTATTATACCCGGCACCTGCAATACATGATATGGCCCAGAAGTCTGGCCATTTCTGAGTCCCTCTGGTCCCCGAAAGAAAAAAAGAACTGGAACTGGTTTGCCACCAAGGTGGAGAACAATTTCGGACGGATGGACCTCCAGAACGTAAAATATGCCCGTACGATGTTCGATCCGATATTTGAGGTGAGCAAGGCGCCCAATGACTCGCTGCTCATCACGCTGAGTACGGAAATCCAGGGCCTGGATATACATTACAGCTTCGACAACTCCCATCCGGATAATTTTTACCCGGTATATAAACAACCCCTGCTGGTACCCAAAGACGCCGTCATGCTGAAAGTGATTACGTACCGGGGAAACCAGGTGATGGGAAAACAGATCGACATGCCCATTGACGAGCTCAAAAGACGTCTGGCGAAAGGAAACAGGGAGGATTAGAAAGACTATCCACTACTTATTAACAGGAGGGGCAACCATTCATCATTTTGATTAGGTTTGTCCCCTACCAATCTATTGATCCGTGCGTTTAAAAAGTCTGGATATAAAGGGGTTTAAGAGTTTTGCAGACCGGACCCATATTCTTTTTAATGAAGGGATTACCGGCATCATCGGTCCGAATGGCTGTGGTAAGAGCAATATTGTGGACAGTATCCGATGGGTGATCGGTGAGCAAAAAATCAGTCATTTAAGATCTGAGAATCTGGAAAGCCTGGTCTTTAACGGATCCAAGAACCGGACGGCCTCGGGCCTCGCAGAAGTGAGTCTTACGTTCGAGAATACACGAAATCTGCTGCCTACGGAATTCAGTACCGTAACCGTTACCCGTAAGTTTTATAAAAGCGGGGAAAGCGAATACCGGCTCAACGATGTGAGCTGCCGCCTCAAAGATATCCAGAACCTTTTCATGGATACGGGCATCTCTACTGACAGTTATGCCATTATTGAACTGGGTATGGTGGATGATATCATCCGCGACAAGGAAAACAGCCGGCGCCGCATGCTGGAACAGGCTGCCGGTATTTCCATTTATAAGACAAGAAAAAAAGAAGCCCGGCAAAAGCTGGATGCAACCGAACAGGACCTGGCCCGTATTGAGGACCTGCTGTTTGAAATAAACAACCAGTTAAAAACTCTGGAGAACCAGGCCAAAAAAGCGGAGAAGTATTTTGAAATTAAAAAAGAATACCGCGAAGTCAGTATTGAACTGGCCAAAGCCTCCCTGGAAGGATTCAACGCCAGTTATAAAAACCTGCAGGCCCAGACTGAATCGGAAACGGATAAAAAGTTTCAGCTCGAAGCAATGATCGCCGGGGAAGAAGCGGCTCTTGAAAAAGATAAACTCGCATTTGTTGAAAAGGAAAGGCAGTTACAGGCGCTGCAGCACGCTTTTAATGAATTGGTTCAGCAATTAAGAAATAAGGAAGGAGAGAAAAACCTGGTAAGTCAACGCATGAATTTCCTGCAGGAAAAAGAATCCAACCTGCAGGATTTTCTGCTGAATGGCGCAGGCCAGGTGCAGGGCCTGGAAGAAAGCGTCCTGTTTACGGATACCCAGGTGGGTGAGGAAGAAATCAAACTCGGCCAGCTGCTTCAAAACCTCAAAACACTCAGGGAAAAAACGGAAGCGGCCAGGTCATCCTTCGGTAATGTGAAAGAATTGCTCGACCAGCTGAGAAGCGAACACGCGCAGGCCCAGCGACGGCAGTTTGATTCAGAGAAAAATATTGCGGTAGCAGATACTTCCATTCAAAACCTGGAAAGGGCGCTGAAACAACAGGAAGAAGAATCAACGGCCCGGGCGCAGCAGATTAAACAACTGGGCTTCGACAATGAGTTGACATCCGATCAGATGGAAACCAGGAGAACCGATCTGAGACAGCTGCAGGAGCACCAGGAAAGAACCCGGGAACAGATTTTGCAGACGCAGGAAAAACTCGAAGGGCTTCGCCAGGAACTGGCAGAAGAAAACCGTAAATATGACGCCAAGAAAAATGAACACGACCTGCTGAAAAGCCTGATTGATTCCATGGAAGGGTACCCGGAAAGTGTGAAGTTCCTTCATAATAATCCCAACTGGAATCATACCGCCCCGGTTCTCTCGGATATCATTTATGTAAAGGAAGAATTCAGAACTGCCGTGGAAAATGTTCTTGAACCCTACCTCAATTATTATGTGGTAAACGACCTGGAAGAAGGTCTCAAAGCGGTTCACCTTCTGGATGCCAATAAGAAGGGGAAAGCTAATTTTTTCCTGCTCAATAAATTTCCGGCGGAACTGCCCGTTACCCATGAACAACCCGCTGATACCGTGTCTGCGCTGAGTGTAATTGAGGTGGATGCGAAGTATTTGCCGCTGGCCAGGCACCTGCTGCAACATGTATTTATTGCCGAAAAAGAACCCTCCCTGGAATGGTTCAATAGCGAATCCAACGGATCTGTGATCCTGGAAAAACATGGCAAATATGTAAAGGGTAAATACTCCCTGACCGGGGGAAGTGTGGGTCTGTTTGAAGGGAAGAAAATCGGACGCGTGAAAAACCTGGAAAAAATTTTCCGGGACGTACTCGAACGCGAACAGGTGGTAAACGGCCTGAAATCAGAAATTCAGGCTCGTCACAATGAAGTGATTGGATATAATGAACAACTAAAAGAACAGGCACTTCGCCAGGTACAGGAAGATATCAACCGGTTGAACAACCAGCTTTTTGCCATACAGAATAAAACAGAAAGTCTGAACGGGTTGCAGGAATCTGCCGTCCGGAGGATCCAGGAGCTCCACAGTCAGCTCCGGCAAACACAGGAATCGATTGCTGGTACACGGAATAATGCCCTGCGCCTGATGGAGGAAGTGAATGAACTGAAAGAAAAAATAACCCGGGGTCAGGAGCAGTTCGCTGTTGCAGAAACTGCGTATAACACTGCACTGGCCGGTTTCAACGAAGTGAACCTGCAGATGATCCAGCAACAAAACCGGATTGCAGCTTTGAAACAGGAGCGTGAGTTTAGAAATAAACAACTGGCTGATTTAAGAATCCAGATTGAAAACAACCGTTTGCAACTGGAACAAACCCAGCTCCAGATTACAGAAAGCAGCGGATCGCTTCAATTGCTGGAAACCGCATTGACGGATTTGATGCGCAATAAGGAGGCGGAAGAGAAAAAGCTGAATGAGGCAGACCAGGCCTATTATTTAGAAAGAAATAACCTGAGCGAGAAAGAAACGGCCCTCCGCCAGTTGATCCGCCAGAAGGAAAACGCTGAACACCTTCTCGGAGAGATCAAGGACCGGCTCAATGATCTGAAACTTCAGCTCGCCGGAATGAAAGAAAGACTGCATGTTGAATTCCGGATCAACCTCGATGATATTATTGATGAAGCCCGGACGGGCGAACAACCTGCGGAGGAATTGCAGGATAAGGCCGACCGGATGAAGAAAAGACTGGAAAACCTGGGCGAAGTAAATCCAACGGCCGTGGAAGCATTCCAGGAGATGAAAAGACGCTATGATTTCATTGTGGAGCAAAAGAACGACCTGGTGAATGCAAAAGACACCCTGTTACAAACCATACAGGAAGTTGAAACCACCGCCAATCAGCAATTTCTGGAAACCTTTGGCAAAGTGCGGGAAAATTTCCAGAAAGTATTCAAGGCCCTGTTTACTGAAGAAGACACGGCGGACCTGGTTTTGGAAAACCCGGATAACCTGGCTGAGACCGGGATTGATATTGTAGCCAAACCCAAAGGCAAAAGACCATCCTCCATACAGCAACTAAGCGGGGGGGAGAAGACCCTTACGGCAACGGCGCTGCTCTTCGCGATCTACCTGATCAAGCCCGCGCCCTTTTGTATCCTCGACGAAGTGGATGCACCATTGGATGATGCCAATGTTGGAAAGTTTACGAATATGATTCGCCAGTTCAGCGATAACTCCCAGTTCATTATTGTGACCCACAATAAAATGACCATGAGCAGTGTAGATGTCATTTATGGGGTTACTATGCAGGAAGCCGGCGTCAGCAAACTGGTGCCGGTCGATTTCAGGTCATTGAGTACCCAGGCGTCTTAAGCTAATTTTGAAGTGTTTAAAATTGGAAATTGACCCCGTATCAAATTTTCAATTCTCCGTTCATTCAGTTTTCTGCATTTTTCTTCATGAAATCACTTCATCAATCTGCCCAGACCGGGTATTATAATGGAATGAACCCTGAATTGCGTAATTCCAGGTCAGGTGTGTTAATTTTTCAATTAATGAATATGTCTCCTTTTCATGACCCCGCCGGAAGCCTCCTTTATAGTATGGGCAAACACGAAGGCCTGCGGGTCGGTTTCACTTACCAGGTTTTTCAGTTTCCGTAGCTCAAGCCGGGTGATCACCGTAAAAATGATATCTACGTCAGAATGAATGTGGAATTTGCCTGGTAAAAATCCTCTTTCTCCTTTGTAAACGGTAATACCGCGGCCCAGTTCATTCACAAGTCTGTGTTTTACCAGTTCACTTTTCCCGGAAATGATTGTTACCCCGGTATAAGCTTCTATTCCTTCTATTACATAGTCGATGGTTTTACTGGCTGTAAAATAAGTCAGCATGGAATAAAGTGCCGTTTGAATCCCAAACCGGAACGCAGCAATACTAAAAATGAGCACATTCAGAGCCAGGTTAATTTCACTGATGGTGAAACTGGTCCTTCTCCAGGTATATAATGCCAGTACTTCTATCCCGTCTATTGCACAACCCGCCCGCATGGTCAGTCCGATCCCGGTACCGAGAAAAAAACCTCCAAAAATGGAAACCAACAGCTTATCGGAGGTCATAACGGGGTAGGGAATATAAAGCTGGCAGATCCCCAGCAGTACGATACAGATTAAAGTTTTCCAGGCGAAATGTTTATTGATCGTAAAAAGTCCCATGATAATAAAAGGAAGGTTGGCAATAACGATCACATAGGCCAGGTTAAAATGGTAAATTTCATGGATCAGCAGGGAAATCCCCGTGACACCCCCGTCAAAAAAATTGTTGGGCACCAGGAATCCTTTGAGCGCAAAAGCAGCTGTAATTACACCCACGATGATCAGGATGCCGTCAGACAAATAAAAACTTTTGTGACCCGTTACGGAATGCTCGGTTTGAATTTCGGTTTTAACAACAAGCAGGTTTTGATGCTGAATGGTGGAAAGCCTGTCTATTGCCGACAGCGTGAAATATTTATGTTCCTCCAAAAAATGGATCTGTTTATGTGTCCATTCCTGCCTGCTTTTAACAAAGCCTGCCAGCAGCATTTCCTGGTAGAGATTTTCTGCTTTTTCCTTATATTCATGGGTGCCCAGGTAGTAGAGGTCTGAATCACATAAGATTTCAGCCATTTTATTTTGGGGTTGCTGGGGCACACTTGTAGCCTGGATCAACTGGCAAATCTCCCTGATTTGTTTCTGGGAATAATCAAAATCGGGCAGGTAGGTAGCAGCCAGCCGGCAGGAAACTTCTTCATGGCCTTCATAAGCAGTTAAAAAACCCGAATCATGAAATAGGGCAGCTGTTTTGAGAATGACCAGATCCTCCCCTGAAATATTTTCCATCTCCGCCAGTTCCTCGCAACCGGAAATGACTTCCCGGGTATGATGAATATTATGATAGGTAAGTTCCGGGGGCAGCTCATTTTCCAGTTTGTTCAGCAAAAAAGTACGTGCTTCTTCATATCTCATGTGTTTCCAGGAGTTTGGGGTTCTTGTAGAAGTAAATGTAATTCAAATTAGGTATTCCTCAGGCTATTTTGGAGTTGGTTCATCCCATTCCAGCCGGGCAATCGTGCCCCGGGTACCTGCCAGGAAAACAACCCGGCCCGTTTTGGCCCGGCGGCATACGTGAAAACTCATTCCGGATATCCCTTTCCATTGACTACCCCCGTCTGACGATATATCTACGCCGGTTGTGCCGCAGCAGATCATTCTTTCTCCATCTATATATTCCACACAGCTACGGTATCCACGTGGCGGGACCAGCGGGGGTTGCTGGCTGAATGGATGAAGCCGGACCCGGAGACTGTTCCGGTAACTTAATGTATCATGGGAAAAATCTCCCCCAACGATAAATGCCTGGTCCGGATCATCCGGACTGACCGCAATAGAATTGGCACCGGTGGTTTCCTGCCCCTGGCTGATTAATAAAGGATAACGGCCCGATAAAAGATAAAGGCATGATTTTTTTCCCCCGGATACCAGGGCCCAGCTGCCCTGGGAAGCTCCCCGGATATTGGATCCGCTGGCCGCGAAAAAAGCTTCACCGGTTGCCGTGGGTTCATAACCGGGNAACCCTATTTTATTCCAGCTTTTCCCCTTGTCGGCAGATCCGGCAAAAAATATTTTTCCTTCCACCGGATCGCCTATAACGGCTCCCTGGTCGCCGGAAAAATCCATTGCGTCCAGGAAAACAGATTTTGCGGAATCTTCGAATACGGTTTTCCAGCTTTTACCTCCATCCGATGTTCTCAATATTACGGCCGGTTCTGTAACGCCCATGATTACCGCTTCCAGTTCACTGAAGGCCTCTATATCCCGGAAATCTGAATTTTCATACCGCGGCACCCGGATCCATTTCCAGGTTTGTCCGCCGTCTGCAGAATGCCCCACGGAACCACCCGATCCGCTGACCCAGATGATCTGATCGCTGACCACACTCAACCCGCGCAGGGAAACAGGAAATCCGGTGGTTAAAATGCGGATTTGTTGTGCCTCTATGGATCCGGTTAGAATGATGAAAAGAAGAAGAACCGGGGTGGTTTTAAACATAATATCCTAAATAACGGAAGAAAAACCAATTATTCATTGCAAGGATTCAATTTTTTGGGAAAAGCCATTCATCAGAAGGGCGCTTCCGGGATTTGTTCCTCACTTTCCTCCACCGGAATTTTCAGGATAAATTCACTGTAATGGACGTCATCATGGTTGCTGAATGCGCCATAAGCATCCACACTGTACCCCCTGGTTCCATCATTGCCTTCCATTACATATAATATGGAAGAGTCAGACGGATCTGATTCTCCTTCAAACCGGTAGGTCCTAATGATTTTGAGATCATGCGGCTGGTAGAATTTGCCATGGCCGATCGTGAAACCTTCAGGCTTCAATATGAATTCATTGTCCTGACGTTTCAATCTCAATTTTTCGATTACCTGGCTTAAAGTGGTCATTTCCGGGGTATTTATCATATGCCTGGTTTGGATTGATTTGTAAAATCCAAATTGCGTACCATTTTTTACAGAAGAAATATCCTGTTGTCTTTGTCTGCAAGATGCTGCGGAATGTAGATTTATTTTCTCTTTTACCAATTATTCATGTGCAAAATTTTCTTAGGATGACCGGTGTTTCGGGCAATTGCCATTCTGACTGTTTTAACGAAACGAATTCGCATAACGGCAGCATGAAAAATTCAAGTGTAAACATCGAACATGACGGGCGGGCTATTACAGTTAATCTTTTGCCATCCTTTCATTGCCAATGAATTTGGTACAACTGTTGTGCGTATTTTATCAAACCTGTTTTATGATTGCTTCTGTTGCCCACAAAACTCCTGGAATCATTTTGGAAAAGCTTTACCGCTTATTAAGTTCCTTACAGGAAGTGAAAAATTACTATGAGGAAGTAGCTAAACGAATCCAGAATAAACAATTGAAATTATCAATACTTGGTCTGGCACAGGAAAGTAAACAATATGCGAATGAACTGATTGCGCATATTGAAACCCTGGGCGGTGATATGCAGGAAGGCACTAAGGCGGACTGCAACCGGGTGGCTGTATCCGGAGAAATCCAGGAAATACCGGGCAGCAGGGAAGATTTCGTTGGACTGAAACTGGGCGAACAGCAGGTCATGAAAACTTATCGGGAAGTCCTGAACGAACCTTTTTTATATGATACCATCCGGCAGATGATACGTTACCAGCAAAACGGTTTGTTACATTGTTTTTCCCAGATACGGATGCTGTACGCCACTTTATTAAAATCAGGCAGTTAATTTTTTGTTAGCATCCTCCGGATTTTGTGCTTTAACAGAAGTTCTTTGGAAATGGTGTGGTTTTGGCAGGAATTACAGATATATTTTTCGGAATTGTATTAAAACTTTAAAATAAATAACATGCGTACTTCCAAAATTTTATTGGGTTTTTTAGCAGGGGCAGCTGTAGGAGCCATCATCGGTATTTTATTTGCGCCTGACAAAGGCACTGAAACCCGCCGGAAAATTTCAGACCAGGGCAACGACCTCGCTGATAACCTGAAAGGGAAATTCACCGATCTGGTAGATGGCGTAAAGGAAAAATTCACTGCTGTTAAATCCGAAGCTGAAAATGTGGCAGGGAAAGGGTATTCCGCCTATAATCGTGCAAAGGCTGAATTCAAATCATAAACATAAGCCTAAGGCTTCAGGCCTTAGGCTTAGTTTTAATAACGAGTCAGTTCGGGCTGAACCTGGTCGATATAAGCCAGTATGCCTCCTTTTAAATTAAAGAGATTTTCAAAGCCGAATTTTTCTTCCAGTTCCCGGATTGCTTTCAGGCTTCGAACGCCAGATTTACAATATACAACCACATCGATATCCCGGGGAATCTGGTCGGCATGATCCATTACAGTAGCCAATGGAATCAGTTCTCCACCGATCTCGACGATCTTGAATTCTGATGGTTCCCTGACATCGACCAGACTAAATTTTTTACCCTTCACCTGCCATTCATACAGTTCCTTTGCGCCGATTTCTTTCACCGGTTTTTCTTCCACTGCGCGCATACCGCAAAACTGTTCATAATCGATCAGTTCACGGATGACCGGATTTTTCCCGTTCACCGGGTTATCTTCCCTTCGTTTGATCTTAAATGTGCGGCTTTCAAAATTCAGGGCATCGAAGGTGTAGAACCTGCCCGTCAAAGGTTCGCCGACCCCGGTAATTACTTTAATGACTTCCAGAGCCTGCAGACTGCCGATAATCCCGGGCAGCACACCGAGAACACCTCCTTCAGCACAACTGGGCACGAGGCCCGGTGGCGGGGGCGTCGGATAAAGATCCCGGTAATTGGGACCCCGTTCACCCCGGCTGTTTACGTAATTAAAAACAGAAACCTGACCTTCAAACTGGAAAATGGAACCATATACATTGGGTTTGTCCAATAGCAGGGTGGCATCGTTCACCAGGTAGCGGGTTGGAAAATTATCCGTTCCATCGGCCACAACATCATAATCCTTAATGATATCGAGGGCATTCCCTGAATGGATATGGGTATTATGCAATATAAAACGAACATGGGGGTTCAATGCTTCCAGTCTTCGCCTGGCTGCTTCCACTTTGGGTTTTCCAATTTCATGGATATCGAATAATACCTGTCTTTGCAAATTGCTGTCGTCTACCACATCAAAGTCAACGATGCCAATGGTTCCGACGCCGGCAGCTGTGAGGTAGAGCAGGGCCGGACTTCCCAATCCGCCACTCCCGATGATCAGCACTTTTGCTGCTTTCAGTTTTAACTGGGCCTCCTCACCAAATTCCGGTATGATGATATGCCGGTTATAACGGGCGAGCTCTTCTTTGGAGAATTGAATATCCCGGATGGCCATAAATATTTTTTTAGTGGGTACCACCTGCAATGGCAGGTACGATACTGATAATGGATGAAGGGTTTACCGGTGTTTTTCCTTCCTGCAGGTCCCGGATATCTTCATCACCGGCGAATATGTTTACAAAAGAACGCAGGGATCCCTGCGGGTCCATTAAATGTTTTTTAAGTTCGGGATAATCCTGTGTTATCTTTTCAATGATTTCCCCGACGGTGCCGGCTTCTACCTGGAGCCGGGATGTCTGATTGGTAAATTTCCGGAGTGGTGTTGGAATAATTACTGTTGCCATTAGATGGATTGATTTAAATGAACAGGTGAAAAACGCTCTTCTTCAAATTGCGATGCCTCGTTGAGCCGCCAGCTTCGGATATGATCGATCCGGCCCTGCATCACGGATATAATGATGTAGGAAAAATAAGGTTGTGCGGCCACCCGGTCATGTTCCGATGGTATGGCCGGATGATTCGGATGGGAATGGTAAATGCCCAATAAAAGCAGTTCGTTTTCAACCGCGAATTTTTCTGCAAGCATATAATCTTTCGCAGTGATTTCGAATCGTCTGCTTTTATCTCCCGGTTTGGCATTGTGCACGTCCCGGATGGTTGAAACCGTACGGGTACGATCGTTTTGTTCATAACCAAATAAAAAACCGCAGCATTCATCCGGGAACATTTGGACGGCATGTGCTTTCATCTGGTCGAGGGGGTTGGATTCGATTACAATCATTTGAATAATTTTTTAATGAGTTCCCCGTATTTATCACCATTATCCGGGAGCAGGGTGACGACCGTGCCCTGGTCCAGCCGGGAAGCCACCCGGATGGCACCCACGAGGTTGGCGGCAGAAGAGGGACTCAGCAGCAGCCCTTCTTTTATTTTCACCTCCCGGATCATCTGGTAGGCTTCTTCCGTTGATATTTCAAGATTTTCATCCGCCAGGGTGGAATCATAGATCTCCGGTACAACGGCTGTTTCCAGGTGTTTCCATCCTTCCAGGCCGTGCAGGGGATTATCCGGTTGCAGGGAGATGACCCGGATGGAAACATCCTGTTTTTTAAGTCGCCGGCTGGTGCCCATAAAACTACCCGTGGTGCCGAGCCCGGCAACAAAATGGGTAATTCCGGGTACTTCTTTCAAAATTTCTACTGCTGTTCCGTCAAAATGGGCCTTCCAGTTATTCTCATTCTTATACTGATCTGCATAAAAGTAGAGGCCGGGAGACTGCTCAGCCAGGGAACGAGCGATTTCCTGGGCGCCGTCGGTTCCTTCAAAGCGTGAGGTCAGTACGAGTTCCACGCCGAGGGAACGGAGTATTTCTTTTCTTTCTGCAGAAGCATTTTCAGGTAAACAAAGTGTTACCGGTATGCCGAGGATTTTCCCGATCCGGGCATACGCAATGCCGGTATTACCGCTGGTTGCATCCAGGAGGATCCTGCCGGGATGCAGTTGTTTTTTTTCAATCGCATCGCGGAATATGGCAAAAGCCGCCCTGGCCTTTACACTGCCGGAAAGTTGTTTCCATTCCAGTTTGGCATATAGTTTCACATTTTCTTTCCGGAAAATATTCTGAAAGTTCCTGACGGGGGTATGCCCGATTTGCGAACGCAGTCCGGCCAGTTTTTCAGTCAGGCCGGGTGATGCAATGGTTAAGGTATTGGCCATAATTAAAATAAAAAAAGCTCCACATGAGTGGAGCTTCCGTATAGTTCATTATTTATTTCTGTCTATATAAGAATCTTCCCCACCCGGCTGATCCGGTTTGAAGTACAACAACAACAGCAGCAAATGGGGTGTATCCTGTTTTTCATGCGTTATTACGATATCAATAACGCAAAGATAAAAGAATTGTTTAAAAAAATGTCTGGTTTATATGAACGATCCCGGAATAGCTCCGGCATCCGGAGGCCAGGAATGGTTCAGGTTAAGTGGGAAATTCCTTTTATCAGCGTGAGGAGGCTCGTGAGGACCACCAGCGATCCGACAGCCACATACATGGTCTTCATCGGGATCTTACCAACCAGGCGGGCAGCGATAGGGGCTGCTAACAGGCCCCCGATGATCAGACCGGCCACATCCGCTAAAAAAAATGTTTTCAGGTATATAAAAAAAGCGACTGAGCTGGCAAACACAACGAAGAATTCGGCCAGGCAAACGGAACCGATCACATATCGGGGGCTTCGTCTTTTGGAAATCAGGGTACCTGTAACCAGTGAACCCCAGCCGCCGCCGGCAAAAGCATCCATAAAACCTCCCGCGGAGGCCAGCCAGCCGGCCCCTTTGATTTTAAATGGTTCATTTTTTTTCCTGAAAGCTTTTTTGACGATAAAAAACCCCAGATAGAGTGTATAAATGGACAGGGGAATACGCACCCATACGGAATATTTCTGTCCGTAAAAGGCCAGTGTTGCGCCCGCCAGGGAGCCGATCACCCCGGGTATGACCAGGGCTCTGAATAATTTCTTATTGATATTCCCGAATCGATGATGACTGAATCCGGAAACCCCGCTTGAAAAAACACGGGCTGAATGAACCCGGCTGCTCACGATAGCGGGATTCACCCCGTTGGCGAGCAGAAACGTGGTGGAAATCGTACCATATCCCATACCCATGGATCCATCCACCATCTGTGCAAGGAATCCCGTTAACAGCATGATCAGGAATGAGGGGATGTTAATATATTCCGGAATTCTTTTTATTCCATCTGCCATATCACGTAAAGGCAGATAGGAGAGCAGGGCATGACCCAGCAACATAAATAAAAAGGCCAGCAGGCAGAACATGACGATTTTCGTCCAGTTCTTTCCGGCGGGTTTCCTGACAATCTCCAGTTTTTCCTGTTTGGCAATAAGCAGCCTGGTCAGGTCGTCCAACTGCCGCACTTTTTCCGCGAAATCACCTTTTAAATCCTGCCGGATCGTGTGCATATGCTGAAGAACACCTTCCATTTCATCGGGGATGAGTTCTGTTAACTGTTCACGCATTCTTTTGGCGATGGTGGGTGATTTGCCATTGGTGGAAATGGCAATTTTCAGGTTACCCTTGTTCACAATGGAACCGAGATAGAAATCACACAATTCGGGCGTATCGGCCACATTCACCAGTAAATTCTTTTGTTTGGAAAGAACCCGTATATAATTGCTGGTGGTTTTATCATTGACGGCTACAATCACGATTTCTTTTTCTTCCAGGTCTTCCGGTTCAAATGCTCTTTGAATGAGTTTAACCCGGGGATGAGAAAGGGCCAGTTGTTTTACGGGTGCTGAAATCACGACAGCTACGACCGTTACCGAACTGAGCGGGGCATTATTCAGTATAGCGGTTAATTTTTCCAGTCCTACCTTTCCGGCTCCGACCAGCAGGACTTCCAGTTCCTCGAGTTTCAGAAATACCGGGAACAGGCGGTTTTTTGCAGCCTGCTGTAAAGTGAAATCCGGTATCTGTTCTTCTGAACCCATTTTTATGTTTTATTAACCCCAGGCTGCTAACTGCTCATTAACAACTGTCCAATACATCAGACCAGTTTTTTCCTGACCGCAAAATCACCAAATGATTCTTTCGCATTTCTTTCTTTGGCAAAGCGGCTGAAGAGCAGGTCCAGTTCCTGCAGAATCGCGGTTTCATCCAGGCTTTCCTTATATACCTTATTGAGACGCATTCCTGTATGATCGCCGCCCAGCTGCAGGTTGTATTTACCCGGGGCGGTACCGATAAATCCAATCTCGGCGATATAGGACCTGGCACAGCCGTTGGGGCAACCCGTCATCCGCAGGATGATGTCTTCCTGATGGAGGCCATTTTTTTTGAGCAGGG
>WSSedB1CaDRAFT_10000285_pt1 | contig 22959 bp, 13 predicted proteins | sample WetSurSB1Cattail_FD_9460 | JGI IMG/M metagenome (IMG submission 9460)
GACATCGGCAAGTGAAAATGTAACATCGGCAGAATCCACGATTCGCGATGCAAACATGGCTTCGGAAATGACCGAATACACGAAGAACAATGTCTTGATGCAGGCGTCGCAGGCAATGCTTGCTCAGGCAAACCAGTCTACTTCAAAAGTATTGAGCTTGTTACAGTAAGCTTCTTAAAACTTGAAGGCAGGTTGATAAAAGGCGGATGTCTATCATCCGCTTTTTGTTTGCCTTTTTTTACGTATATAATTGGCGAAACTTTCTGTTTGGCTAGAGAGAGCTTCGCGATTTATATAAAAGAAACGAGGTAAAACAATGAAATTATCGGCATGTTATATTGTAAAAGATGCAGGACTTGTGTTGGGGAAATCACTTCAAAGTTTAAAGGGTTGTGTGGACGAGATTGTTGTCGTCGATACAGGATCGCTGGATGCGACAATAGAGATTGCTCAGCAGGGAGGGGCGCAAGTCTATAACTATTCCTGGCAGGATGATTTTGCAGCGGCACGTAATTTTGCATTGGGCAAAGTGAGTGGTGAATGGATTGTTTTTCTTGATGCCGACGAGTATTTCAGTCAGGAAACAGCAATGAATCTACGAGGCGTTGTTGAAATGCAGGCGAAAGACCAGGAGGTTTTGCTTGTAAAAATTATTAATATTGATACGGAACAGAAAAATAAGATTGTGGATGCTTTTTTTGCACCACGTATCTTTAAAAAAGATGAAGATATTTATTATGTTGGGAAAATTCATGAACAGTTGACAAAGAAAGGACAAGTGATTTCTGTTGCAGCTGTTGTAGCAGAGAAGAAACTATGCATCTATCATACGGGGTATTCCAGTTCAAAGTTACAGGGAAAAGCACAGCGTAACTTACAAATGCTTTTGGCGGAGCTGCAAACAACAATCCAGCCGGAAAAATTATATATGTATCTGGCTGAAGCTTATGATGGGATTGGTCAGGTGGAAAATGCCATGCATTATGCAAAAAGCGATATTGCTGGTGGACGGAAAAATATAACTTATGCGAGTCGTTCGTATCGGATTTTGCTGCGACTTTTAGAGCAGCAGGCAGTACCGGATGCTGTAGAAATTTTGCAAACATTAGAAAAAGCTGTACGCGATTTTCCAGAGTTGCCAGAGTTTCATGCTGAATATGCACAATACTTGGCAGAAACGTTTGAGTACGAAAGTGCTATCAACCAGATGCAGAAGGCACTTCAATGTTATGTTACTTATTCTTCAATTGAACCGAGTACATTTGATGAGCAGGCAGAGAAATTGGCAAAAATGTTACTCAAAAAATGGAAGCAGATAGAGAAATTGCAGCAGAATATTACCTTATCCGCTTGTGTCATTACGAAAAATGAAGCAGGAGAAATTGGTCGCTGGATAGACAGTATGCAGCAATGTACAGATGAGCAGATTTTAGTAGATACCGGATCAACAGATGAGACAGTGGTAATCGCTGCCGCTGCAGGTGTTAAAGTATATCATTATGAATGGGAAAATAATTTTGCGGCGGCGAAGAATTTCGCGATTGAAAAAGCGACAGGTGACTGGATTGTTTTTCTTGATGCGGATGAAACATTTACACCGGATACAGTGGGAAATGTCAGGCAGGTTATTGCAAGAGAACATCCACGATTACAGGATGTTGATGCTATTATGTGTCCTATTATTAATATTGATACGGATCAAAATAATATGGAAATCAGTCGGTTTGTAAATTTGAGAATGTTTCGCAATGTTCCTTATCTTCGGTATACAGGAAATGTGCATGAAGGTATACGTCACAAAGGTGCAGAGCTTCGTATACATATTGAAAAAAAAGATTTAAAAATCTATCATACGGGTTATTCTTCAAATCGGGTACAAAAAAAACTGGAACGTAATTTAAAGCTCTTACAGGATGACATCAGAAAAAATGGTGAGGGAATTCAGCATTATCGCTATTTAATGGACTGTTACCAAGGATTGGGAGAACATGAAAAGGCTATAAAATATGCAAAATTACATTTGAATTCCAATGCAGCTTCTATTGGAACAGAAAGTGATATTTATAGAACCCTTATAAATTCCATGGTGTTTTTAAAAAAGAAGTCAGAGGAAATCAGGCCTTATCTGGAAAAGGCTATAGAAAGATTTTCTGATATTCCGGATTTTTATGCGTACTATGCAGCTGATTTTTTTCGCCAGGGGGATTTTCTTATGGCGAAAAAATATCTATTGCAGGCATTAGATGTGTATCAACATCCAATACAGGAAAGTGTAAATTCTACTAGCTTTGCTTATATCTTATCTGAAATATACAGTTATTTAGGCGAAATTTTTCTAAGGGAAGGAAATATCCAAATCTCAGAGAAATATATAGATTTGTCTTTGACGGATAATCCTTATAATGTTCAGGCTTTTAAGCAATTGTGTCATTTGCTTGCAGAACAATCAAAACCAGTAGGGGAAATTGTAGCAAAGCTGGCTCAATACTATAATAACAATCAAGAGGACATGAGTTTTATTGTAGAGCAGCTGGAGAAAATTGCTGTAAATGATGTGTATTTTTATTATGCAGAACGTTTAGAAAAGCAATATAATAGAATATCTTATAAGACTAAATGCTATCGACTATTGGCAGCGGGGAAAAATGAGATAGTATATCAGGAAACGCTGCAGCAGGTAACAGACAAGATGCGGTTGCTGGCATTTTCTTTGTTGTCGTTGGAAAAAGCGAAGATACCTCCAAAAGCACAGATGTTGCTGCCAAAGACTTTTTGGCAATGCATCCAACGGTATCAGGGCATGAAAAATCACTTTGATGAAGATGATATTGAAGGATATATTTTATTGTTGCCAACTATTCTTCAATTTGGTAATGCGAAGATGATACAAAAATTTACAAATCTGGGCAAGGAAGTTCCTGTGGCGCGTTTGCTAGATGTCATTCGTATTTTTTGTGAACAAAACTATTGGGCAGAAGCTGGTGCGTTGTTTGATCGATTATTTACTGAAGCAGTGCAGCCAGTAAGTGAAGCTTTTCGTTTGGCGGGGATTTGCTGGTATTATTGTGGAGATTTCGATAAGGCAGAAGAATATCTCCATAAAGCACAACAGGAAAGTAAAGAAAAAGATATTTTATCTTATTTGATTTGGATTGCCGAAAAAAGAAAGCATAGAAAGAGGTAATGCAATGGAAATGACAAGTATTGTTATATTGAGTTATAATACTCTTGATTGTACAAAACTTTGTATAGAAAGTATTCGCAACTATACGAAAAAAGGAATGTATGAGATCATTGTAGTTGATAATGCTTCTGTAGATGGAAGTGTTGAATGGCTGAAGCTGCAGCTTGATTTGCGCTGTATTTATAATGAAAAAAATCTGGGATTTCCTAAAGGCTGTAATCAGGGAATCGCTATCGCGGCGGGATCGGAAATTTTATTATTAAACAGCGATACCATTGTTACTCCACGCTGGTTGGAACAATTGAGACTGGCGTTATATAGTTCAGAAAAAATCGGTGCTGTTAGTTGTGTCACAAATTCCTGTTCAAATTTTCAAAAAATAAATGTTCCTTATAAAAATATGAGTGAAATGATTTCGTTTGCGAATGATTATAATAAAATTGATCCCCAAAAATGGGAAGAACGATTGAAAATTGTAGGGTTTTGTTTTCTTGTTAAAAGAAGTGTTGTTGAAAAAATTGGTGGTTTGGATGAATTGTTTTCTCCGGGAAACTATGAAGATGATGATTATTCTTTGCGTATCATTGAAGCAGGATATACGCTGTTAGTGTGTAAAGACACTTTTATTCATCATTTTGGCAGTTTATCATTTACAAGAAGTTTGGATGGAATTGAGTTTGTGGAAAAACAAAAAATGTACCTAAAGTTTTTGAAAAAGAATCTGGTGAAATTCGAAAAAAAATGGGGACTTTCTGATGGTTATCAGCAAGAAAGGAACAAGGAAGTGCTTGCAGCTATGGGGAGATTTCAACGTTGCAGCGGGCGAATTTTAGAGATTGGCTGTGGCTGCGGGGCAGATCTGCTTACATTGAAAAAAATGTATCCAGAAGCAATTATTTCTGGAATTGATTCGAATGAACAGGCTGTGAGAATTGCATCATGTCTTGCTGAAGTGCAGTTTTGTAAGGATATAGAAAACGGTGTGTTTTCTTTATTGAATGGATTGTTTGACATTATTGTATTGGGCGATATCGTAGAGCATGTAAAGAATCCTAGGATATTTCTGACAAAAATCAGCAGTCTTTTGGCAGATAATGGCATGATTTTTATAGGGTTTCATAATGCAATGTACTGGCCAACACTAAAAAAATTATTTTCCGGAGAGGGAATAAATCATAGAGGCTTAACTTCAGGAGAAAGTGTAATATATCCTTATACACTGAAGGATATTCAAAAATTGTTCTTTGAGTTACCTTATAAAAATGTAACTATTACGACAGGCATAGGGAATATAGAAAGAGATAAGTTGTTTATCCAAAAAGCAATTGCAGCGGGAGTAGTCAATCAAAAAGACGAATTAGATACAGCGTTATGGTTACTATCAGCGGTAAAGCAGATTGAAGTAAATAATGCTGTAAAATCATATAGAGATGATGCAGCGATTCAGATATTGCGCCATGCTGTGAAAACATTTGCGGAGCAGGAAAATCAAGCACTGGCTTGTGAAAAGATATGGATAGGTCGGCAAATGGCAAAGATTTCATTGGAAGAGCTTGTGGAAATAGTAAAAGAAAATAGTTTGGATCCGGTGGAAAATCTGATATCGTTAGCCGTATTCGTTTATCAGAAAGAACAGATTAAAGAGAGCTTACGAATGCTGATAATCTGTTATAAAAACTGGCCGGATCATGAGAATCTGCTCTATACGCTGGCATTTTTATTGGATTTGCAGCAGGAATATCAGGGCGCATGGGAAATTCTAAAAGACTACAAGGGGCAAAATGCAAATATCTTACAGCTGAGAAATGAGCTGGGGGAAAAATATCAAAGCTAGAATAAAGGAGGCTGGGTCCGTGGTTCACTTATCAGCTTGTGTCATTACGAAAAATGAAGAAAAAAATCTTCCGCGCTGGATAAGCTGCATGAAAAAAATAGTTGATGAAATGATTGTTGTTGATACGGGATCAACAGATCAGACCAGGAACATTGCCGAAGCTGCAGGAGCAAAAGTATATAGTTTTGTCTGGTGCAATGATTTTGCTGCAGCAAAAAATTTTGCCCTCGAAAAAGCTTCAGGTGACTGGATTTTGTTTCTTGATGCAGATGAATATTTTACAGCTGAGACAGTAGAAAATGTGCCGGAATATTTGTTTAAAGTGCAGGAGAATAAACACATAGATGCCTTTTTGTGTCGTTTGATAAATATCAATGAAGATGAGGATGATCGTGTTATTAGTGTAGGTAGTAATCTGCGCATATTTCGCAATGATGCAGCGCTGCGGTTTCGAGGACAGGTTCATGAATTTTTAGTTCGTTTAGGTGGACCATTGCGTTTGGCGCAGTTGGACGTTAAGGTGGAAATCTATCATACGGGATATTCTCGCATGATTGTAAAAGGAAAACTTGAACGAAACCTGATGATACTGCAAGAAGATATAGAAAAACATGGTGAAAAAAACTGGCATTATGCATATCTGGCAGATTGTTATTATGGGTTAAAAGAATATGATAAGGCAATTTATTATGCTAAGCGAAGTATTGAGGTGAAAGTGATTGCTTTGGGGCAGGAGAGTAATATTTATCGTCGACTCATTGATGCTACAGCATTAGGTGGAAAAGAAGAAGAAGAGATTATGGCGGCAATCGAGATGGCACTGGGGAAATTCCCGCAGCAACCTGAATTTGTCTGGAATAAAGGGGCACTGCTGTTTCAGCAAAAAGATTATGTGACTGCGAAAAAATATTTACTGAAAGCACTGCATCTGTATGAAAATCAAAAGGAAAACGCACAGGGATTGAAAGGGGCGTTTCTCGGACAGGTAAATCTCTTGTATTGCACATTGGGAAAAGTGGCAGTTATTGAAGGAGACATACTGCAGGCAATGGAATATTATACGAAATCCTTAATGGAATATAAGTATAATGGCTTTGCCTTAAACGGTTTGTATCAGATACTGCGCAAACAAGATCCAGTGGATGGGATAGCATTACTACAGTCTATCTATAATACTACAAAACGTGATTTGGAGTTTATTAATAAGGTATTGAAACTATATCCAATGGATAAAATATACTTGTATTATACGCAGATTTTACAAAATCAATATAACATATCAGTAGAAGATGTTTCTATAGCCGGATTTTTGGCAGCTGGCAAAGTAGATAAGGCGACAGACTGCGCTATGGAAAAAATCAAGGATATTTACATGTTCATAGTTATGGCGGTAGTTTGGGAATATGATGAGCAAAAATATCAGACCGCCGTAGTTTTGCTGTCGCAAGCATATCGACAGGTACTAAATAAGTTTTTGGGAAAAAACGTCAATTTAACAATAGAAGAGTACGAGATTTATAATGAAATAAAGCATATTTTAGTGAATACAAAGTGGATGAAAGTAATAAATCCTATAGATAGAGAGAGGGAAAAGCAAAAACAAGGAAAAAGAAAACAAATTACGCAAACAAGTGATGTAATCGAAAATAAATCAAAATGTGATAATGTGCAGAGTCAACAAGAAAAAATGATCAGACTTTTAAGCGATTTTGAGAAAGATACTTCGGTTGAGAGAAATGAACAAAAAATATTGCAGTTCTGTATAGAAACAAAGATGGATATGGCTGCTGTATATGATTGGATTGAGACTGGATTTAGCCTGGAAAAAATAAAAGTGCTGGTAGATCTGGCGGTACTTCTTTACAAAAATAATAAAGTGGAAGAATCATTGCATTTGATGTGCAATGCTTATGAAAAAAATACAGGTGATACAGATATTATTTATGCATTTGCTTTTTTGTTACATCTGTATGGAGATGATAAGGGAGCCAGAAAAGTTATTGTCAGTGCAAATGAGATGACGGCGGATTTAAAAAATCTTTTGCAGGAAATGGATGATGCAACAAATGATAAATAGTAAAAAAATTTGTTTTATTAGCTGCGTAAATGATGAAAAAGCATATGAAAAATCAAGAGCCTATATTGAGCGTTTAAAAGTTCCAGAAGATTTTCAGGTGGAAATCTTACCGATGCGGCAAAATAAGTCGATAACTTCTGCTTATAATAGAGCTATGCATTTGACAGATGCCAAATATAAAGTATATTTGCACCAGGATGTGTATATTATACATAAAAATTTTATACTGGATATAGTACGAATTTTTCAGGAAAATCCGGCTATCGGTATAGCCGGTATGGTGGGGGCAAAGTATTTGTCCAGCGATGGAATTTGGTGGAATAGTCAGGTATTATTGGGCTCGATTTATGACAATCATTTTCAAAAAATGCGAGAGTACCGATATCAGGGGAATGAAGCAGCGTATAAGGAAGCTGCGGCATTAGACGGGCTGTTGCTTGCTACACAATATGATATTCCATGGCGGGAAGATGTTTTTTCGGGGTGGCATTTTTATGATATTTCACAAGGGATGGAATTTCAGCGACGAAAATATAAAGTCGCCGTTCTGGGACAGAAAACACCTTGGTGCATTCATGCTTGTGGCATGAAAACAATTTATAACTATCATATAGAGCGGGCTAAGTTTTTGACTGAATATAAAAATGACATCAAGCCGTTTGTTAGTATTATGATACCGACTTACAATCGACCCGAGTATTTTAAAATTGCTCTCGAAAGTGCTCGGGAACAGATTTACGAAAATATAGAAATTATCGTCTGTGATAACAGTACGGATGAGCGGACAGCAGCGTTGATGGAAATGTATGCAGATGATTCGCGAATTTGTTATTTTCGCAACCGGCAGGCTAGGACTAAATCCGAAAATTTTCAGCCGTTTGAGCAAAAAGCACATGGCGAGTTTTTGCAATGGTTGATGGATGATGATGTTTTAGAACCAGATAAAATTGTGCGAATGGTGCAGTGCTTTTTGGATAATCCTAATATTACACTGGCAACTTCAAATCGGCGTTGGATTGATGAGCGGGGAAGAGAAATAGAGGCTCCCTTTAAATTTAATTTTGGCGATAATGTTGATTGTGCTGTTGTATCAGGTAAACAACTGGGGAAAAAAATGTTGCTGAATATAGCAAATTGCATTGGTGAGCCATCGGCGGTGCTATTTCGGCGATGCGATTTAGGAAACCATTACTGGAAGGCGGAGTGCCGAGGCTATTTGCGAATTTCGGATGTCGCTATGTGGCTGGAACTTTTGCAAAAAGGAGATTGTATTTACTTCCAATTGCCGCTCAGCTCATACAGGCGCCATGGTGAACAGGAAGGACAGCAGCTTGACGTTGTAGTACAGAGCCGCTTGGAATGGATACGGTTATTGCAAGAATCCTATGCTGTCGGCTATTTTATTGAAAGCAATGAAGAATATAAGCAGGCGTTAAATCATTTATTGCAAGATGCAAAAGAATGTATTTTACCGGCGATAAAAATGTTGAAAACGGATAAGCTAGTTGTTGAGTATGAGGAAAATATTCAAAGCATAGAAACTTATTTGAGCTCTTGCAATTAAAAATCATTATATGCGACAGGACTTTTTGAACAAACAAGAGTGGGAAAGCATTAGATTCCTTAATATAAGGGAGTAAACGGTAATGTCAGTGTAACTGGTGTTTGAATTAAGAAATCACTAAAAGAGTAGCAGCGTAGATTGATGAATAAAGGTGATGATGCTATGGAAGAAAAAGAAATGTCTGTAGTTGACATGCAGAAAAATATTTTGGAATATATGAGGTTGAAGAATTATAGGGCGGCAGAATATTTGGTGAAGCGTCTATTGAGTAACAAGCAGGAAAACGCATATGGACAGTATTTATTGGCAAAAATTTTATATGAGCAAAAGCATTTTATGCTGGCAATTGACCGATTGAATTTTATAATAGCACAACTAAGTTATCAACTGGAAAAACAAGGATATTTTTTATTATATCAGCTTTTGGGCTTTTGCTTTTTTGCATTGGGGAGAAATAAAGAAACAGTCAAATATTTTTTACAGGCTAGCCGAGTTGCTGCTGATCGGGTAGAACGGGCTCGCATGTATAGCAACTATCTCTTTATCAGTAATTATTTTGATGATCTTTCGGATGAAGAACTTATTCGGAGACACAAGGGATATGGGGATATTTTTACTGAGGCAGACGTTTATAAACATAAAAAGCGACAAAAGGAAAAATTACGAATAGGGTATATTTCACCGGATTTTCGCAAACATATCGTGGTGTATTTTACGTATCAACTATTGTCGAAGTATAATAAAGATCGTTTTCAGGTGATTTGCTATGCCCGGGGACCGGAAGATGCTGTCACAGAACAATTAAAGGAACTGGTAGATGGCTGGCATAATATTACGAATTTAGCCGATGATGCAGCAGCAAAACTTATCTATAATGATTCTATTGATATTTTATTCGACTTATCCGGGCATACGGCAAATAATTGTTTGCCGATTTTGGCAAAAAAACCAGCACCGGTTCAAATCAGCGGCATTGGTTATTTTAATACGACAGGGCTTCCTGCGGTAGATTATTTTTTGACGGATATAATTTGTGATCCGGAAGGTGAACATGATAAAGATTTTACGGAAGAACTTTTGCGGTTGCCGCATAGTCATTTCTGCTATACGCCACCGGATACCGTAATAAATTGCTGCAATATATATAAAGTACATGAGACAATTGTATTTGGCAGCTTTAATAATTTTTCAAAAATCACAAATCATATGTTGTCGGTGTGGCTGCAGATTTTACAGAAAGTACCCGGTAGTAAGCTTTTGCTGAAAAGCCCGCATTTTGATAAGAAAAGAGATCAGGATGATATTTGCTTGCGAGCTATGCAGCTTGGATTTAAGGCGGATCAATTAGAAATTCGTTCGGCAACAGTTGATTATCTGATAGAATATAATGACATGGATATTGCTCTGGATACATATCCGTACCCGGGGGGAGGTACTACATGTGAGGCCCTTTTTATGGGAGTACCTGTCATAACGTTACAGGGGCGGCGCCATGGATCGCGTTTTGGCTATAGTATTTTAAAAAATGTTGGGTTAGAAGAACTAGCCGTTAAAACAGTAGAAGACTATATTGAAATTGCGGTTGCATTAGCCATGGATCGTGATTTATTAAAGACTTTACACAAAAATCTGCGGAGGTTGATGCAAGCATCGCCGCTTATGAATGGGAAAAAGTATATAGTAGACGTTGAGTCTATATATGAAAAAATTTGGCAGAGATGGCTGGCAGCCAAATAGTTTTTGGGAAACCTATGAAAATGTTGTTTGTATGATAAAGAGAGCTTTTGTAATATATGGTATGGTGCGACTAGTTTGCGAAGTTAAAGGATGGCAAGTAAGATTTTTAGGGGGAGAAAAGTTTGGATCAATATAGATTTGCGTTTATACTTTATAGGCAGGAAGAAGATAAGTATCAAAAAATATTGCAGAAGTTGGCCGCTTTAAAAGTTCCAGTCGGTTATGAAGCGGAATTTCTGACTATAAGCGATGAGAGCAACATGGCAGCTGCTTATAATCAAGCGATGCAGGAAAGTGATGCTAAATATAAAATATATTTACAGCCAGGTGCTTATATTGAAAACATCGATTTGCTGGAAGATCTGCTGCAACTTTTTTTACGAGACGATCAGATTGGCATAGTAGGTATCTCAGGACCAGAAGTGTTTTTGGCAACAGCGTTGACTGGGAAAGCAGGGCATAATAATTATAGTGTGTTGCGTGAGGCTGCTATGGAGAAAGAACGTGTTCAATGGCAAAATTCGCAAAACTTATACCATGAAGTTAAGGTGTTGGATGGATTCTTATTGGCAACGCAGTATGATGTCGTTTGGCGGGAAGACTTATTTTCAGACACCAATTTTTTTACTATGGCACAATGCGTGGAATTTAAGCGGCAGGGATACAAAGCCGTTGTTGCTAGTCAAAAAGAAGCATGGTGCAGCGTTGAACAAGAAGAAAAAGAAGAAGATGTGGCAGCGAAAAATATATTTCTGGAGGAATATTCAAAGGATATATATCCCCTTGTCAGTATATTGATTCCCACACATAATCGGCCTGAATATTTTAAAATTGCTTTAGAAAGTGCTTTACATCAAACTTACCGTAATATAGAAATCATTATTAGTGATAATAGTGATGGTAATCAAACAGAAAAAATAATACAAGAGTACTTGCCAAATAAGAAAATACATTATCAGCGCAATCCGGGTTTTAAATTTATGCAAAATTGGTTGTGGGTTCTGGAGAACTCCCAAGGGGAATATTTTAATTATTTATTGGATGATGATATATTCCATACAAATAAAATCAGCCGAATGATGGATTATTATTTAACACGCGACGATATTGCCTTTGTTACATCCTATAGGCAGCTTATTGATGGAAATGGCGATGATTTACCGGACATAAGTGTGACACAGAAAATCTGTTTGCAGGATACTGTATTCAGAGGGGAGGTTATTGCGGAACAAACTATTAAGACTGCATGTAATTTTATTGGTGAAGTGACAACGGTTTTACTACGCAGCAATATAAAAGAATGCATGAAGAAAATTTTTTTGGAGAAAAAATCACCGATTAATGATGTGTATATTTGGCTGGCATTATGTCAAAAAGGAAACGTGGTTTATATTCCGGAGGCATTGAGTTATTTCCGTCAGCATGCAGGACAAGACCAAAATAGTTTGCAATTGCATTTTCGTGGAGTTTGTGACTGGTATGATCTTGGTGTGGCATATGACAAAGAACATCCGGGAAGATTTACGCAAGAAGAGTACAAGACTTTGTTATATTGGGCACTGGCGCAGGGGTCACTTGCTTTGGGGCAAATGCATATGCAACATAGTACCAAGGGGGAAATATCTGAGATGGATGAATATTTATTAAAGATGGCAAAAAGTTTAGTGGAAGCTAATAAGCGTAAAATTTAATTTATTGACAAAGAAAATGTGGAGGAATGCGGACTTGTTTGAGTTGAAAAAATGTATATTAGAGGGATGCTATGAGATATTGCCCCGGGTCTTTCAAGATCAGAGGGGAAATTTTGTTAAGACTTTTCAAAGCAAGATTTTTACTGAGTATGGTTTAAGAACAGATTTTTGTGAATCATATTATTCTGTTTCAAAAAAGAAGGTTCTACGAGGATTGCATTTTCAGACACCACCAGCACAACAGGCAAAAGTAGTATATTGTATAAAGGGTGAGGTCTTGGATGCAGTGGTAGATCTAAGATCGAATTCACCTACTTTTGGGGAATTTGCGTTGTATCGGATCAATGAGGTAAAGAAAAATATGTTGTACATTCCGGAAGGCTTGGCCCATGGTTTTTCGGTGCAAAGCGATGAGGCTGTGATGATGTATAATGTTACAAGTGTGTATTCGGCGAAAAATGACAGCGGGATTCGGTGGGATTCAGTGGGAATTCCTTGGGAGAATGAGCAGCCAATTATGTCGGAACGTGATCGGGATTTTTTACCATTGGGTGTATTTAAATCACCCTTTTAAATTAAAAAAGAGAAGGATTTAGATGAAAAAAGCATTACTTACAGGTGTTACAGGATTTGTCGGCTCACATTTGGCTGAAGGGTTATTGCAGCAAGATTGGGAGGTTCATTGCTTATTGCGGGCTGCTTCGCATAGAGAAAGATTGCCGAAAATTGTGGCTGAAAAGGCTTTGTTTTATGATTTAGCGGAAGATAATAATAATATAGAAGAAATTATGCAGCAGGTGAAGCCGGATGTTGTATTTCATTTGGCTTCCCTTTTTTTAGCAGAACATAAAACAGCAGACATTGCACCAATGTTGGCAAGTAATATTACTTTCGGCACGCAGCTTGTTGATGCAATGGTGAAAAATGGAATTTATTGTCTGATTAATACGGGGACGGCGTGGCAGCATTATCATGATGATCTCTATAACCCGGTTTGCCTTTACGCTGCTACAAAAGAAGCGTTTTCAGCCATATTAAAATTTTATGAAGAGACAGCGCATTTAAAGGTGATAACGTTGAAGTTGTTTGATACGTATGGACCCAATGATTTTCGTGCAAAATTATTTTCTTTATTGCGAAAAGCTGCAGATCATGATGATGTATTAATGATGTCACCGGGTAAACAATATCTGGATATGGTTCATATCAAGGACGTTATAAATGCCTATACAATAGCGGCGGAGCATCTTTTAAAAAATCATGCGCAATACTTTAAAGATTATGCGGTATCATCAGGGAAACTTTATCAATTGAAAGAATTTGTTGAAATATATGAACGCATTAGTGGGAAGGCGCTTCCAATTCAATGGGGTGGGCGAGAATATCGTGTTCGTGAAGTCATGCAGCCTTGGCAAAAAGGGACTGTTCTGCCAGGTTGGAGTCCAAAAATATCTTTGGAAAAAGGAATACGAGATGTTCTTGGACTTTAGAAAAATACTTATGAAAAAATCATAGTCTGGTATGACTGAAAATATTGAAATAAGTCATTTTGCAGGCAGAGAAAATACTATAAACAGTAAAATATTAAAAACTATAGATCAACTGGAGTCACTGGGGGAATATAGTAAAGTATAGAAGGAGCGAAATAGTGGATGGAACAGGAAAAGCTGTTACGACAGAAGGCATTGGATGCAGCTCGGGAATATTATAGATTTAAGTTTGCTGAAGAAAAAAAGTTTGTCCCGGGTGAGCGTATTTCATATGGTGGGCGATTCTTCGATGAGAAAGAAATTTGTAATCTGGTGGATGCTTCGCTTGATTTTTGGTTAACAACGGGACGCTACTGTGCGGAGTTTGAGACACGTTTTGCAAAATTTCTTGGTGTAAAGTATTGTTCTTTGACAAATTCGGGCTCATCGGCAAATCTTTTAGCATTTATGGCGTTGACTTCGTTGAAGCTTGGTGAAAAACGTATAAAGAAAGGCGATGAAGTGATTACGGTTGCTGCGGGTTTTCCAACAACCGTATCCCCAATCATTCAATATGGTGCAGTTCCAGTGTTTGTTGACGTTACTTTGCCAGCATATAATATTAATGTAAACCAACTTGAAGCGGCGCTGTCTGACAAAACGAAAGCTGTAATGATTGCACATACCTTGGGAAATCCGTTTGACTTGCAGGGTGTTTGGGATTTCTGTCAGAAACATAATTTGTGGCTTGTTGAAGATAATTGTGATGCACTGGGCAGCCGTTACTGTATTGATGGAATTTCGAAATATACTGGGACAATCGGACATATTGGTACGTCAAGTTTTTATCCACCACATCATATAACGATGGGTGAAGGTGGCGCTGTTTATACAAATGATATACAGCTTAAACGCATTGTAGAGTCATTTCGGGATTGGGGACGTGATTGCTGGTGTCCGTCAGGCCATGACGGCACTTGCAAACATCGTTATTCTCAACAGTTTGGGGAATTGCCATCAGGCTATGATCATAAATATGTATACGCACATTTTGGCTATAACCTTAAGGTTACTGAAATGCAGGCGGCCATTGGGTGTGCACAGCTGGATAAGCTGCCACATATCATTGAGCGCCGACAGGAAAACTGGCAGTATCTTTATAATAAATTACAAAATGTACAGGATACATTAATTTTGCCACAAGCGGAAAAAAATTCGCAGCCAAGTTGGTTTGGGTTTTTGATGACCGTTCGTGAATCGGCTGGGTTTACGCGCGATGAATTAGTACAGTTTTTAGAAAAAAATAAGATTCAGACGAGAATGCTTTTTGCAGGGAATCTTATCAAGCATCCGTGCTTTGATGAAATGCGTCAGGCGCGTGAAGGGTACCGTGTTGTTGAGGACTTAGCAAATACAGATCGGATCATGAAGGATACCTTCTGGATTGGTGTTTACCCAGGGATGACACAGGCAATGCTTGACTATATGGCTGGAAAAATCATAGAGTTTATCAAAAAAGAATAAATCATAAGGTTTATTGAGTGTATTCTATAAAAAAAGAAAAGTCATTGATAACACGTAAGAAAAACAAGTTAGAAAATATACTTCAAACTGCACTGCACTGCACTGCAACGGATACTGATATCCGCGCAGCAGCTCGCTGAATAAACCTATGTACAACAAAAGGCCGATGATATATGTAATCATCAGCCTTTTGTTATCATAGAGGTTTATCTTACCATGTCTTCCAAGGGGCATTTCCCGCTTGCCAGAGTTTTTCAAGATACCATTTATCGCGCTGTGTATCCATGCATTGCCAAAACCCATCATGTTTAAAAGCTTGCAGTTTGCCAAATGAAGCAATGGTTTCAAGTGGTTCCTTTTCAAACAAGGTAGAATCGCCTTCAATATAGTTAAAAACTTGTGGATCAACGACCATAAAACCGCCGTTAATCCATCCCCCGCCTTCTTTTGATTTCTCAATAAATTGATTGACGCTGTCACTTTGGGCATCTATATCTAATACTCCAAAACGTCCACCGGGTTGAACTGCTGTCATGGTGACAATAGGCTTATGAGCTTCATGATGTGAAAGTAGCGCAGGTATATTAACATTACTTACACCATCACCATAGGTCAGCATAAAAGGTTCATCGCCAAGGTACTTTTGAATGCGCTTGAGACGTCCACCAGTCTGGGTATTGAGCCCGGTATCGACGAGCGTTACTTTCCAAGGTTCAGCAATATTGTTGTGGATAATCATCTTATTATGTTGGTTGAAATCAAAAGTGACATCAGAGGTATGTAAATAATAATCAGCAAAATATTCTTTAATTATATAGCCCTTGTAGCCAAGACAAATTATAAATTCGTTAAAACCATAATGAGAATAGAGCTTCATTATATGCCAAAGAATAGGATGATCTCCAATTTCAATCATAGGCTTTGGTCGTAAATGAGATTCTTCACTGATGCGAGTACCTAACCCTCCAGCCAGGATGACAACTTTCATAGAAAAACAGCTCCTTTTGAATGTGTTTAATAGAATATATTAGAAGTTATTCGACAGAGAGAAAGAATATTCCTGTACGCTGTTTTTTGTAAGAAGTAGAAATCATTTGACATATTAGGGAAAATATAGCAAGTACAGTATGGAAGAATCTGAGTGGAGCTGGAAAATTATTGTGACAATTTAATTTTTGGGGGTAATATTACGATATACTTATATAATATAGATCATAGCTCCAACAGAGAGGACACGGTTAAATTTCATGCAAAAAACAAGAAATCTTGAAGAAAGAAAAGCGTTATTGAAACGAGGCCAGGTACTTATAAAACAAGGGGAGTACCAACAGGCGTGTATCTGTGGGCAAAAACTTTTAGCGTGGAACAGTGACGATTGTGAGGCACTTTATATACTGGCAATGGCTTATATGAATTTAGATGATTATATAAAAGCACTGGCTTTTGTGGGCAAACTGAAGGCCTTGGATATTGATTATATAGGGGCATATATGGTTGAGGCACATATATATAAGCGGCAGGGGCATGTACGCACGGAAATAGCACTCTTGCTGCAGATTATAGATCACATTAAACGCTTGCAGTCGGAGCAGGGAAATGCAGTTTACAGTCGGTCAATGAGTGAAGCCTGGAGTTTATTAGGATCAGGGTATACATGTACAGGTAAACCGGAGCTGGCACTGGAAGCGTTCCTGATGTCAAGCAAATTGGAAAAAAATGTTCAGCAGAGTATTGCAGATTACAGCAATGCTCTTTTTGTGACGAATTACATAGAAGGATTGCCGAGAGAAAAAATGTGGCAGCTGCATTTGGGCTATCAGAAGTTTTTCCAGGAGGTGTCACAGTACCCGCATTTTGTTAAGCCGAAAAAGAAATTGCGTGTGGGGTATATATCGCCGGATTTTCGGCAGCATCCAGTAGCTTTTTTTGTTTATCCGCTAGTAACGGAATTTTCATCGGAGAAGTTTGAGGTCTATTGTTATGCAGCAAATTCTGCGGATGATATGACACAGAAATTGCAAGGATTTGTGACTAAATGGCGTGACATTAAAGGCCTTGACGCGGATATGGCTGCACATCTTATTTATGATGATGAAGTTGATATTCTTGTCGATTTATCAGGTCATACGAAAAATAATTGTTTGCCGATTCTTGCCCGCAAGCCGGCACCTATACAAATTTCGGGTATAGGTTATTTCAATACAACCGGTCTTCAAGCCATTGATTATTTTTTAACGGATAAGTATTGCAATCCGGTGGAAATGAAAGTAAATGATTTTTCGGAAAAACTTATTCGTTTACCACACAGTCATTTTTGTTATACGCCAGCCCCTGATATGCCGCCTTGTACAGAGACTCCGTACAAGAATACCGGGCATATCACATTTGGCAGTTTTAATAATTTCAACAAGGTAACAGATGGCATATTACGTCTCTGGCAGCAAATATTGATGCGGGTTCCGGGGTCAAGGCTGCTTTTAAAAAGTAAGATTTTCGATAGCGAAGAAGGCCGTGAAACGGTTAAGGAAAGGCTTATCGGATTAGGTTTTACAATGGAAAATATCGAAATGCAGGGCTTTAGTACAGATTATTTATTGCAGTATCGGAAGTTGGATATTGCTTTTGATACATATCCATATACAGGTGGGTTAACGACTTGTGAAGCACTTTATATGGGAGTTCCGGTCATCACCTTATATGGCAATCGGCATGGATCACGGTTTGGTTACAGCTTATTGCAGAATGCTGGTTTGGAAGAGCTTATTGCTAAGGATGCCGTAGAGTATGTTGAAAAAGCGGTTGCTATTGCCAATGATGCAAAACTGCTTGATGGACTGCACCATGAACTGCGACAGATTTTATCTGGATCAAGCCTCATGAACACAGTTCAATATATTTCAGAAATAGAGGAGGCCTATCAAAATGTATGGCAGAAATCTTTGTTGCATCAGGGAAAATTAAAACTTACACCAAAAGATGATAAAGATTTGCGGATATTGTTGCAGCAATGTATTAGAGCCAAAGCGTATCGGCAGGCGGAGGCCATTGCTCTTAAACTATTGCAAAACAGGGAGCAGGACCAGGAAGTACTGGCGATTTTAGCAGGTATTTATATTGAAACATGGCAAAATGCAGATGCTGAACGGATCACGGATAAGATTTTGCGTTTATACTCTGGCTATGGTTATGGTTTTTTTCTTGCGGCACGGGTGGACTATAATAAAGATGACTGGGGAAAAGCTGTGCAGAAAGCGCAGTTTGCCCTACAACAATGCAGTGATTTGACAAGTGAAGTCAGGAGCATGATTTATAATTTATTGGGAAATAGCTATAAAAATCTTTGCGACAGCAGACGTAGTGTAGATAGTTACCTCAAGGCAAGCCGCTATTCGATTGGAATGGAAAGTAAGGCGGTTGATTATAGCAATTATCTATTTAATCTGCATTATTTGCCGCATGTAAGTCAGGATGAATTATATAGACTACATAAAAAATATAATGATTTGTTTGCAGGAATAAAACCTTATTCGCATACGCGGAAGGAAAAACATGATAGACTTAAGATTGGTTATATATCTCCAGATATGCGCTACCACGTAGTGACATTTTTTAGCTATGCATTGTTCAAAAACTATGATAAAGCCTTATTTGAGGTGACCTGCTATGCGAAGTGTGCCGAGGACGCAGTCAGTCAGCAGATTGCAGGAACGGTGGACCGCTGGTGTAATATTGCATTGTTAAATGAAGAAGCTGCGGCTAAAAGGATTTATGACGATGGTATCGATATTTTGTTTGATTTATCAGGGCATACAAAGAATAACTGTTTACCAATTCTTGCATATAAACCAGCACCTGTACAGATTTCAGGGATTGGTTATTTTGATACGACGGGTCTGGCTGCCGTTGATTATTTTTTAGCGGATTATTACACTGATCCGGCAGGCGAGAATGATGCGTACTTCACAGAAAAACTCCTGCGCTTGCCGCACAGTCATTTTTGTTATGTACCACCGGATACAATGCCTCAATGTACAGAGGCTCCGTGTATTTATAAAGGGCATATTACATTTGGCAGCTTTAATAATTTTACAAAAACAACGGATGCGATGCTTTACGTATGGTGTGAGATTTTGCATCGGGTCCCGGGTTCACGGCTATTGCTCAAAAGCAAAATTTTTGGCACAGAAGGTGGCTGTGAAGAAATCAAACAACGGTTAAAAAATATTGGCTTTGATTTGCAAAAAGTAGAGTTACGGCCGGAAACTATAAAATATCTTGATGAATATGGTGATGTTGATATAGCACTTGATACCTACCCGTATCCGGGTGGGGGAACAACTTGTGAAGCACTGTATATGGGGGTGCCGGTGGTGACGCTTGTCGGCAAACGCCATGGCGCGCGTTTTGGCTACAGTCTTTTGCATAACATCGGACTGGATGAATGCTGCGCTTTTTCTAAAGAAGACTATATTGAAACAGCTGTGCGTCTAGCATCGGATAAAGCACATTTGGCAGCCTTACATCGGGGCTTAAGAGAACAGATGCAAGCTTCGCCCCTGATGGACGGGAAGCTTTATATGCAGGATTTAGAGTGTTCTTATCTACGCATTTGGCAGGCGTTTTTGCAGAGCTCAGAGCCGGATTCGGCAGAACTGGCGATAGCAGTTCAAAAACAGGTTTTGCCAAAGGTGCAGCGGGATTTGCAGGATGAAGACTGGATGGCGGTAATTCGTCATGTACGAACAGCACAAAGCTTTGGGGAAGTGTCACCGGAGATACTATCAGCTTTGGCAGCAGCTTATTTTTTTGAGCTGCAAGATTATGAAAGAGCGGTTGCTGTGGCTAAAATGGCCATTGTCAGAGGAGTAAGAGCAGATGCAGAAATGTATATTTTGCTTGGTAATGCTTACAGGGAATTACTTGATTATGTACCTGCACTGCAGGCTTTTCGACAAGCTGATACATGCCTGCAGCAAAGCATAAATCCAGGCACTGAAAAATTTCGGGGAGAAATCAAAAAGGCCTTGGCGCGTTTGCAGATCGTTTTGGGCCTGACCAGAGACGGTGCTATAAATTACCAACAGTCAAGTCAGCTGAGTACAGAACTTGCTGAACAATGCGAAACCTACAGTTCGTATCTTTTAAGCCTTCATTATACAGAAATAGATACGACATTGCTTTATGAGGCGCATCGAGCGTATGACACGTTTTTTACTGGAATAAAAAGGTATAGGCATAAAAGAGAAGTATCTAAAGGAAAAATAAAAATAGGTTATATTTCACCGGATTTTCGGCAGCATGTGATGTTTTATTTTTACCATCAATTACTGGCTTGCTACGATAAGGAACGATTTTCTGTAACATGCTATAGCCTATCTTCATTGGAAGATAATTTCACCGGGCATTTAAAAAGTCTAGTGAATGACTGGCAAGACGTTTCGGCTAAATCCTATGCTGATATTGCCCAACGAATTTATGAGGACAAAATTGATGTCCTGGTGGACTTGGCAGGGCATTCCACTGGCAGCGGGCTTCCTGTATTGGCATATAAACCAGCACCCGTACAGTTATCAGGAATAGGGTATGTTGATACAACTGGTTTGGCCGCCGTTGATTATTTTCTTACAGATCGGTATGTTGATCCGGTTGGGGCCAATGATTCTTGTTTTACTGAAAAACTGCTGCGTTTACCGAACAGTCAATTTTGCTATACGGGAAGATCAGATGTGCCTGTATCGCAGGGAGCTCCCTCCCAGTTAAAAGGATTTGTTGTTTTTGCCAGCTTTAATCAGTATGCAAAGATCACAGACAACATACTGAAAATGTGGCTTGATATATTGACACATACCCCAAAGTCGCAGTTGCTGCTAAAAAGCCAGGTGTTCGTAAGTCCTTCGGCGGTATCAATGGCAAAAGAGCGCTTGCAAAGAATTGGCTATGATATGTCGATGGTATTATTTGCTCCGGCAACAGATAACTATATGGCAGAATATCTGGATGTGGATATCGCTCTTGACACCTACCCATATCCGGGTGGAGGTACTACCTGTGATGCGCTTTATATGGGTGTTCCGGTGATAACAATGTACGGCAGGCATCATGGGTCAAGGTTCGGCTATAGTATTTTGAAAAATGTTGGATTGGAAGAGCTGGCAGTTGAGAATGAATCTGCTTATATCAGCAGGGCTGTAGCTTTAGCTGGTGATCGGGATTTATTAGATGCTTTGCACCGGAATTTGCGGGAAATGATGCTGAAATCACCCCTTATGGACGAAAAAAATTATCTGATGCAGGTGGAACAGTTATATAAAGAAATATGGCAGGTATATAACAGCAGGTGCAGATCCTAAGAGCAATTTTGAAGAAAGGGACGGACTATATATGGCAGAAAAAAACGAAGAATTGCTGCAGTTTTTAAAATGTAAACCCGGCCTAAGTCGGGTTCTGACTATTGGCTGCAGCTCACTTTTAGCAAAAATAGCTAAAGTTTTACCGCAGGCAGACCTTAGCGCAGTGGAACGTATAGAGATGCATATAGATTATGCAAAGATTAAGGCACAGTGCTATATACTTGACTTTGCAGTAGAGAAATTACCGTTTCCAGAGGAAAGTTTTGATTATATTATTACTGGAAGTTGTATTGAACAAATGGTTGAGCCAGAGAATTTTGCCCGCAGACTATTTGTCTATTTAAAGCCAGAGGGAAAACTATTGGCAAGTTTCAGCAATGTTCGGCATTGGTTTGTACTCAAAGAGCTTATGGAAGGGCGTTGGCATTATGCTATGCAGACTGACAGAAAACTGTATGATGTATTGCATTTTTTTACTTTGACTGAAATTAGTCGATTGTTTGAAAATGCTTATTACAAGGAAGTGCAGTTTGCGGCACAGATAGAAAAAGCTCCAGAAGCATTACTGACAAAACTAGAACAATGCGGGTTTATAAATTTCAATGGTGATCTTGAGGTTGCTAATTGGTTGGTGCAGGTTTGCAAAATAGATAAAGCGACAGAGTGCCTGAAGAGTTGTTTTACAGCGGAAGTAAGATTGCAGCTAGTGTTTTTATTGCGGAGAATTGAAAATGATATCGATTTACAACAAAACAGTGCGGATTTTTGGCAACTTTGCGCAGTGGCAAAAATACCAGTAAAATATTTGGTGGCTTTTATTGAAAACACAATGCTGCAAGTTGAAAAAGTTTTGATTACTGTTGCATTTTCGGCAGAGGAGAATGGTCAGCAGGAGACAGGGATTCTTTTATTGAAAGAAGCTTATAAAGGACATGCAGATTCTATGGTGCTTAACTACGTTTTAGCAAGCCTGTTGTATTTGCATAAAGAGTTTGCTGCTGCTGAGGTTGTGCTGCAGAATTATTCGGGAACAAATGTGGAAATCAAGCAGTTACGGGAGAAAATAAGGAGGGGAAATACATGATGGATATGCATAAGATATGTTTTATCACATGTGTGACTGATGAAATATATTATAAAGAATCCTTATTGTATTTACAGCAGCTCAAATTACCGTCAGGAATGCGGGCGGAATTTATAGCAGTTCGTGGTGCCAAATCGATGACAAGCGGTTATAATAAAGCTATGGGGCAAAGTAATGCCAAATATAAAATTTATTTACACCAGGATGTTTTTTTAACAAACAAAAACTATGTAAAAAGTATAGAAAAGTTGTTTCGGGCGGATAAATCAATTGGATTAATTGGCATAGCGGGGTGTAAAAAACTGCCGGATTCCGGAGTATGGTGGCAAGCAATAAAAAAATATGGACAGGTTTGTCATTCTTATGAACCAGAAAGCATCCGACTGACAAACTATGGAAGTGCTTCGCAGCCATATTGTATGGTACAGGCAGTAGATGGTCTGCT
>WSSedB1CaDRAFT_10000286_pt1 | contig 22938 bp, 19 predicted proteins | sample WetSurSB1Cattail_FD_9460 | JGI IMG/M metagenome (IMG submission 9460)
TCTTTTGGCGGCAATGCCGGAAAAAGCAATGGATGCTTTTTTTGAAGCGAGTCGTTTGGAAAAGAATATAAAAGAAAAAATCGAACAATACAGTAATGGGCTTTTCATGATGCATTATTGTGATTTGCCGCTGTCAAAAGTGAAGGAACTGCATCAGTACTACAATAAATTCTTTTCGAAGTATAAGCTTTACCCTCCTGCAGTACATAGGCACAAAAGAATACGTGTAGGCTACATATCTCCGGATTTTCGGCAGCACCCAGTGGCATATTTTATAGAACCGCTTTTGCAAAAGTATACGAAGGAACGTTTCAAGGTCTATTGCTACGCGGCAGGCAGGTGGGATTATATTACGAATCGGTTGAAAAAATCTCCGGTTGTTTGGCGTGAGGTTCAGGCGTTGTCAGCAGAGGAAAAGGCAGCACTTATTTACAAGGATGAAATCGATATCCTTGTTGATTTGGCGGGTCATACGCGGGATAACTGTCTGCCGGTGCTGGCGCGTAAGCCGGCACCGATACAGGTATCGGGAATTGGCTATTTTAATACGACGGGTCTCGGAACTGTGGATTATTTTATTTCAGATGTGTATTGTGATCCGCCGGAATGTGGAAATAAAGAATTTACAGAAGAGCTGCTTCGTTTACCGCATAGTCATTTTTGCTATACGCCGGGAATAAACACGCCTTCGGCAGGTCCGGCTCCTTATGAAAAAAATGGTTGGATTACATTTGGCTGTTTTAATAATTTTACAAAAGTTACCGATGAAATGCTTATGCTGTGGCGGGCTGTTATGGAGCGCGTTCCACAGAGTCGTCTTATTATTAAGGGGAAAATCTGCAGTATTCCTTCCGGCAGGGCTATAGTTGAAAAACGGCTTGCACGGATTGGAATTCAGGCAAAGAGTGTTGAGCTTCGACCGTATAGCCCGGATTACCTCGAGCAGTACAGAGACGTGGATATTGCGCTGGATACAGCTCCCTATCCGGGCGGAGTAACAACCTGTGAGGCGCTGTATATGGGGGTTCCGGTTGTTACACTTAGAGGGAAGAGCCACGGAGCACGTTTTGGGGCAAGTCTGCTGGAGAATACGGACCTTGCCGGACTGGTGGCAGAGTCTGGTGCGTTGTATGTAGAAAAGGCAGTACATCTTGCCGGCAATAAAGAATTTCTGTCAAAGATGCATCGAGAACTTCGTAAACAGATGCAAGCCTCTTCACTTATGAACAGTAATCAGTATATGAAAGAACTTGAAGCTGCTTATGAAGAAATTTGGCAGCATCATCTTACTTTACTTGCAAGAAAATGCTGACTAAATAGAATTTTGTTGTTATTTTTGCGGGGATAATTTATAATATAAGTAGAAGATAGACGGTGAAAGGAAGTGATACTTATGGATATGAGCATTGCGGCATTATCGGTTTCTATGAGCCAGGATAAACTGGGCCAGAGCATGGGTGTTTCCGCCTTGAAAATGGAGCTGAAAAGCGATGCAAATAGTGTAGAGAATATTTTGCCGGAAAGTACGGGCAGTCTTGATTCGTCTGTAGGGACTTTGATGGATATTTCTGCATAAAAAGGTTGTTATGTATAGATTTTATTTATGAATCTGTTGCAGAAAATAACTTATATTTTGTTAAGAGGAAGCAAGAATGATTTTTTTTGGAAAAAGTTATGAAATTCAAAATAATAAAAAATCTTCTTGCTTTTTTTAGAAATGGAACTTATACTATCAATAAGGGTATTTATTGTCTGAATTTTACATAGAATATGTAAAGAAGATCGGATACTCAAACTCAAAAGGTGAGGGGATTTTTTTCATGGCTTTCGAAGACAAGACATTAGCATGTAAAGATTGTGGTAAGGATTTTATTTTTAGTGCGGGAGAGCAAGAGTTCTACGCAGAAAAGGGTTTCGAAAATGAACCTGTTCGCTGCCGTGACTGCCGCGATAAGAGACGTCGCAGCCGTGATGGTGGAGAAAGAGAACCACGTCAGATGTACACTGTTGTATGTGCTGAATGTGGTAAAGAAACACAAGTACCTTTCGAACCGAAGAATGATCGTCCGGTATATTGCCGCGATTGCTTCAATTCGAGAAGAGGCTAAGCCTTGCACTAAATCAAATATATGATATAATCAGTGTATCTGGCAGAGAAGCCCGGAGATAATCCGGGCTTTATTTATGTAATAAAAATAGGGGGAGAAAAATATGTCGAAGAAGTTTTTGGTACTTTGTATGGTAGTTATGCTTGCCATGACAGCACTGGTTGCTGGTTGTGGTAGTGGTGATCAGAAGAAAGATGCAGGAGCGAAGGATGAAAAGGTTCTGCATGTTGGAACGAATGCGGATTTTGCTCCGTTTGAATTCCAGGATGTCGATGGTAAAGAATATGCAGGATTTGATATGGATCTGATTCGTGCGATTGGTAAGGAAATGGGCTATACAGTAGAAATTCAGAATATCAATTTTGATGGACTTATTCCGGCATTGGGTTCCGGCAATATCGACGCAATTATTTCCGGTATGACAATCAATGAAGAACGTAAGGCGAAAGTTACGTTTTCTAAACCGTATTATCAGTCCGGTTTAACGATTGTTGTCAAGGATGATAATAAAGAAATCAATACGTTCAAGGATCTTGAAGGTAAAAAGGTTGCTGTACAGATCGGTACGACGAGTGCTAAAGAAGTACAAAAGGTTCCAAATGTTGAAATCAAGGAATTTAACAGCTCGGCTGATACCTTTATGGAACTAAAGGCCGGTGGTGTTGATGCTGTTGTGAATGATCGTCCGGTAAACGACTATTATATTACGAAGAGCGGCGAAAAAAATGTACGTCGTCTTGATGATCTTCTGACTTCGGAAGATTACGGTATCGCTATGAGCAAAGATAATACAGAGCTGGCAAAAAAGCTTGATGCAGCGTTGGATAAACTTAAGTCAAATGGTGAATACGATAAGATTTATGCAAAATGGTTTGGGGAAAAGAAATAATACTGAAATGCAAAGAAGCGCCGCAGCGAATAATGCAGCGCTTCTTTTTTTTTACGGGAAAGTGGTGACGGTATGTATAAATATACGCGTTTTAATTGACACGTCCCGCTCAGTGAAATATAATTGTCCTAGTGTGTTTTATTGGTTTATAACTATAAATTAAGAGTTAGGATGGATACTATGGATTATAATTTTTCCCTCGTAGTCAGTGCGTTTCCGCTTCTGTTGATGGGGGCGGTTGTGACAATAAAGATTACGGCAATCAGTGTGACGCTGGGGATCGTTATCGGTCTTTTTGCTGGTATTGCCCGTATTTCGAGCTTTTGGCCAGTGCGAGCACTGGCAGCTGTATATGTTGACTTTATTCGAGGAACACCGCTTCTTGTGCAAATTTTTATCATGTATTTTGCGTTGCCCGTGCTCACCGGCCAGCGGATTGATCCCTTTATTGCGGCGATTACGGCATGCAGTGTCAACAGTGGTGCCTATGTTGCGGAAATTTTCCGTTCAGGTATACAGTCCATCGATAGTGGTCAGATGGAAGCCGGGCGTTCACTTGGCATGACATGGGTACAGACAATGCGCTACATTATTGTTCCACAAGCATTTAAACGAGTTATTCCGCCATTGGGCAATGAGTTTATAGCACTGCTGAAGGATTCTTCACTTGTTTCAGTAATTGGTTTTGAAGAACTTACGCGCCGCGGTCAGCTGATTATTGCACGGACCTATGGTTCACTTGAAATATGGACAAGTGTAGCGGTAATCTATCTGGTTATGACACTTACGATTTCACGTTTTGTTGCATATTTGGAACGGAGGTACAAGATTGATGATAAGCATTAAGGGACTGCATAAATCGTTTGGTAAGGTGGATGTACTCAGAGGAATTGATCTGCTAATTGAAGAAAAAGAAGTTGTTGTTATTATCGGACCAAGCGGCTCGGGCAAAAGTACACTTCTTCGCTGTATGAATTACCTTGAGGTGCCGACTGCTGGAGCGATTTGTGTAGATGGTATTATGCTCAATAATGAATCGAATATTAATAAAGTACGGGAAGAAGTTGGTATGGTATTCCAGCGTTTCAATCTTTTTCCGCATATGACTGTGCTGGAAAATATAGCACTGGCACCAATGAAAGTGCGTGGAGCATCAAAAAAAGAGGCTGTTCAGGCAGCTACAGAGCTTCTGCAAAAGGTCGGCCTTGAGGATAAGGCCGCTGCCTATCCAGAGCAGCTTTCCGGTGGCCAGCAGCAGCGTGTTGCAATTGCAAGGGCGCTGGCAATGAAACCGAAGGTTATGCTTTTTGACGAACCGACTTCGGCCCTTGATCCTGAGATGGTGAACGAAGTTCTTGACGTTATGAAAAAACTGGCACGGGAAGGCATGACAATGGTTGTTGTTACGCATGAAATGGGATTTGCCCGTGAAGTCGGCAATCGCTTGCTTTTTGTTGACGGAGGTCGTATTGTTGAACAGGGAGAACCGTCAGAGGTCTTTGCACATCCCAAGGAAGAACGGACGAAACTGTTCTTGTCAAAGATACTGTGATACGTTTGCAACAATTTATACAAGATAATGATGTGGATATTGTATACATAGTGTAATGTAAGGGGATACATGATCTTTTGCGGTGGAATATTGGCAAAATATCAAAAAAAGTATTTGACAGATAGAATGGGCAGGGATATAATATAAAGCGTGGTTACTAAGAGTAATCAGTTTATTTGCTAGGAGGCGTTTCAAGATGGTTGGTAAAGTTAAATGGTTCAGCGCAGAAAAAGGTTATGGATTTATTGAAAGAGAAGATGGTGGAGATGTATTCGTACATTTTTCCGCGATTCAGGATGAAGGGTTCAAGACTTTGACAGAGGGTCAGGATGTTGAATTTGAAATCGTTGAAGGCGCACGTGGTCCACAGGCTTCTAACGTTACGAAAACGGCATAATAATTCATTTACAAAATGCGGACCCGGCTCGTGATGAGCCGGGTTTTTTAATGGGATTTTTTTTGCATTATTGTGATGAAGAAAAGATATCGCAAAAAGTTCTGAAAAATTTATTTTTTTTTAGAAGGGTTTTATTTTGCCTATAGAGAATATATATAACATAGGATACAGGAAAGGGGATGTATGCACATGGCAACATTCACTATTAGAGGAAAGAATATTGAGATCACTCCAGCTTTACGCGAGTATGTGGAAAAGAGAGTTGGCAAGGTAACGAAGTATTTTGATAAGGTAGGCGAAATTACTGTACTTCTTACTGTATCGAAAGGGCGGCATATTGTAGAGGTAACCGTTCCTGTACAGGGTGTGCTTCTGCGTGGCGAGGAAGCTACAATGGATATGTACACATCCATAGATTTGGTTATTGAAAAATTGGAAAGACAAATCCATAAGCATAAAACGAAACTGGAAAAACGTTTCAGGGCAGGGAGCTTCAAAGCAGAAGCATTTGCAGCGTCGATTGTTCCGGGAAAAGTTGAGGAGAATGACGATTATCCGATTGTTAAGACGAAACGTTTTGCCGTAAAGCCGATGGATGTACAGGAAGCGATCATGCAAATGAATCTTTTGAACCATGATTTTTTTGTATTCCGTGATGCAACAACAGAAGAAGTTAATGTAGTATACCGTCGTAATGATGGAAACTATGCTTTGATTGAATCTGGTATGTAAAAAATGACAGGAGCTGCTCCAGTGATGGGGCAGCCTTTTTTTGTGCTTGAAAACGAGCGTATTCCTGTATTATGTAAAAACACTGAACGTATGGACGATTTTTAGGGGGGGGGATAGACTTAGTAGTGGAATGAGAAGAATTTGAGGAGTGGTACGTTTGCTGGGATTCATAAAAAAGTTCTTGGGTGATAATAATGACAAAGAAATAAAACGGATGCGGGAAATCGTTGATCAAATCAATACATTTGAAGCTGATCTGCAAGGGATTAGTGATGCGACACTCGCTGGAAATACAGATAAATTCAAAAAGCGTTTAGCTGAAGGGGAAACACTGGAGGATATTCTGCCGGAGGCATTTGCTGTTGTAAGAGAAGCATCGCGCCGTGTCCTTGGGATGCGTCATTTTGATGTACAGATGATTGGCGGGATCTGTTTGCATGAGGGCAAGATTGCTGAAATGCGTACAGGTGAAGGTAAGACGCTTGTGGCAACACTGCCGACGTACTTGAATGCTCTGACGGGCAAGGGTGTACATATGATTACGGTAAATGACTATCTGGCAAAGCGCGACAGCGAGTGGATGGGCAAGCTTTATCGTACACTTGGTTTGTCGGTTGGTCTGGTTAAGCATGATATGGATTTCCCAGAACGCAAATTTGCGTATAGCTGCGATATTACATTTGGTACGAACAATGAGTTTGGTTTTGATTATTTGCGCGATAACATGGTTATTTATCAGGACCAGATGGTACAGCGTGATTTGAACTTTGCGATTGTCGATGAAGTGGATAGTATTCTCGTCGATGAAGCGAGAACACCGCTTATTATTTCTGGCCCGGGAGCAAAATCGACGGATATGTATGCGGTCATGGCGAAGGCTGTAGCGCCATTGAAAGAGGATGTCGATTACAAGCTCGATGAAAAGCAGAAGGCCGTATCACCGAATGAAGAGGCTGTAGCCAAGGTGGAAAAGGCTCTTGGAATAAAGAATCTTTATGCACCGGAAAATATTGAAATGTCACATTGTTTTACGGCGGCACTTCGCGCTAAAGGGCTCATGAAGCGTGACCGCGATTATGTTGTCCGCGATAATGAAGTTATTATCGTTGATGAGTTTACGGGCCGTCTTATGGTTGGGCGTCGCTATTCAGATGGTCTCCATCAGGCGATCGAAGCAAAAGAGGGCGTAAAGATTCAGCGCGAATCACAGACGCTCGCGACGATTACGTTCCAGAACTATTTCCGTATGTATAAAAAGCTCGGTGGGATGACAGGGACAGCAAAGACAGAAGAAGATGAATTTCTTAAGATATATAAGTTACCGGTCATTGTCGTTCCAACGAATCAGCCGGTTCTTCGTGAAGATTTTCCGGATGTTATTTATAAAACGAAACAGGCCAAGTACAGAGCTGTTGCCAATGCAGTTGCGGAAGCACATGCAAAAGGGCAGCCAGTACTTGTTGGTACGACTTCAATCGTACAGTCAGAAGAACTCAGTAAGATTTTGACAAAAAATGGCATCTCGCATAGTGTACTTAATGCAAAATTTCATGAAAAAGAAGCGGAAATCATTAAGGATGCAGGCCAGATGGGTGCTGTTACAATCGCAACGAATATGGCAGGTCGTGGTACGGATATTGTACTGGGCGAAGGCGTTAAAGAAGTCGGCGGGCTCCATATCATTGGTACGGTACGTCATGAAGCACGCCGTATTGATAATCAGCTGCGTGGTCGTGCGGGTCGTCAGGGTGACCCGGGATCATCGCGCTTCTATTTGTCACTTGATGATGATCTCATGCGTCTCTTTGGTTCAGATAATATTTCTTCAATCATGGATAAACTTGGCATGGATGAGGATGATCCAATTGAACATAAGCTTATTACACGATCAATTGAATCGGCTCAGAAAAAGGTCGAAGCACGTAACTTTGATATGCGTAAACATGTGCTCGAATATGATGACGTTATGAATCAGCAGCGTGAGGTTATTTATGGGCAGCGCCGTCAGGTGCTCACAGGTGATAATCTGCGCGAAAATATTATGGAGATGATCAAGCAGATCATCCATACTGAAATGGATCAGTATGCAAATGAAAAGCTCTATCCGGAAGAATGGACACTTGACGGCCTTATTGAGGATGCGGAAAAAATCTATGCACCGGAGGGTAAGCTTGTAAAGGCAGAGCTTGGAGAGCTGAGCCGTGATGAGCTTCAGGAAACACTGGAAAAGGCAGCTGAAGAGGGGTATCGTGCGCGTGAGCTGATGTTTGGCGAGGAAAATATGCGCGAACTGGAAAAGGTTGTAATGCTCCGTGTGGTTGACAGTAAATGGATGGAACATCTTGATCATATGGATATGCTGCGTGAAGGTATAAACCTTCGTGCTTATGGACAGCGCAATCCGCTTGTCGAATATAAGATAGAAGCGTTTGATATGTTTGAAGAAATGATTGCGCATATTCAGGAAGATATTGCAAAACTTATGTATCGTGTGAGTATCGTAACGAAAGAACAGCAGCAGCTTGAAGATCATCTTGCAAATGCGAAAGCTTCGCACGGCGAGGAAGAAGAAGCTGCTGAAAAAAAGCAGCCGGTTCATAATAAAGATACTATCGGTCGCAATGACCCATGCCCATGCGGCAGCGGGAAAAAATATAAGAATTGCTGTGGCAGAGACAAATAAGAATGGATGTGTTAAAATGCTGGAAGATTTACGTGTAACAATCGTAGCTTTGAGAAAGAAACTTGACGAAATGGGGTTATCTCTTTGACGTTGTTCACAAAGAAGATAAGATAGCAGAACTTGAATATAAAATGGGCGAGCCGACATTCTGGGATGACGCAGAAAAGGCGCAAAAAATCAATAAAGAACTTAATGATGTAAAAATCAGTGTAGATAAATATAAAGCACTTGCGGCAAAGGGCGAAGATATTCAGACGCTTTGGGAAATGGGCATGGAAGATAAGGATGAGAGTGTCTGTGCCGAAGTTGAAAGCGAGATCAAGAGTGTTACGCATGCAGTTGAACAGCTGGAACTGGAGGTTCTTCTTTCAGGTAAATATGATGCAAATGATGCAATTCTCAATCTTCATGCCGGGGCCGGTGGAACCGAGGCGCAGGACTGGACACAGATGCTTCTGCGTATGTATGGCCGTTGGGCTGAGCGCAGTGGATTTACGGTGGAAACCGTTGATCTTCTGCCAGGCGATGAAGCTGGTGTGAAGTCAGCGACACTGATGATCAAGGGGCATAATGCCTATGGTTATCTTAAGGCAGAAAAGGGTGTACATCGTCTTGTGCGCATATCGCCGTTTGATGCAAATGCGCGTCGTCATACGTCGTTCTCAGCCTGTGATATCATGCCGGATATTGAGGATGATGCAGATCTTGAGATCAATATGGCAGATGTGCGTGTTGACACATACCGAGCAAGTGGTGCCGGCGGACAGCACATCAACAAGACGGATTCAGCTGTGCGTATGACGCATATTCCTACGGGGGTTGTAGCACAGTGCCAGAACCAGCGATCTCAGCTGCAGAATAGAGAACAGTGTCTGCGTCTTTTACGGGCACGACTTTTTGAGCTGGAAGAGCAAAAAAAAGCAGAAAAACTTGCTGCTATTGAAGGTGAACAGCAGAAAATAGAGTGGGGCAGTCAGATCCGCTCGTATGTATTCCATCCATATAATATGGTCAAGGATCATCGTACGAATGCAGAAACAGGAAACACGCAGGCTGTCATGGATGGTGATCTCGATATGTTTATTGAAGCATATTTGAGAGCCAAAGCAAACCATGAATTGTAAGAAATAGCAAAGGGACGGCGCGTTCTGCGTCGCTCCCTTTCTTTGAGTGAAGCGGGTGATATTTTGTTTAAGGGCTTGACTATTGTTTCGATATTCTTCATAATATTAATCGTATTTAGTCAGACGATTTTGCCGCCATTGGCTTCAAAAACTGCAGAAACAAGGCTGCGTATGGCAACGAATGCGGAGAAGGTAGATGTCAACATGTCGACATCACCGGCAATTCTACTTCTTTTAGGGCAGATTGATCATATTGATATGACAGCAGAAAATGCAATGATTGGGCAGGTTCGTGTAAAAGAGCTTGTACTCAAAGGTGAAAATGTCCGTATTGATATCCAGTCATTTGCTCAGGATGGCGGTGCGGCTGTACGTACAGCAGATAAACTCGAACTTACAGGTACCATCGGTGTAGAGAATCTGGCAGATCTTTTAACAAGAAAGGTCGATAAGCTGAAAGATGCTGAAGTCACGATTACACCGGATGGCGTAAAAGTGACGGGGAATGTTATGATTGCCGGACGGAAAGCGGATGTGAGTCTTGAGGGAATAATCCTGGGTGAGAATGGTTCCATTTATTTTCATATGACAAAGCTTAATATTCGTAATGCGATTTTTGGCAAAGCTGTTATTAGTAATTTTTTCGGGGATATCTTATTGACGGATTTGAAAGTCCTGCCGTTTAAGGTAGAGCTGGATGATGTTGTACAAAAGAATGATGAAATTGTGATTACGGCCAGTCATCATAACGAGTAATTGACAAATACAGGACAGTGCAGGAACCTCTGCTTATAGAAGCATTAAAACAAGATAGAGAAAAGTTCACTCATAAGGTGGGAAATAAATTGAAGATTTTCAAATACAACCGATGTCTTATTGCTTTTATCATCCTGGGGGTGATAGCAGCATTTATTGTGGATGTGCAACGTTATTATGTTGAAAAAAACAATATGACCGTAGATTTAGCTATTGACTATGAAGATCTCATGACGCTTGCTGAAACTGAAGGACAGCCAGTCGAAGAGGTTTTATCACAGGCAAAAAATGCAGGGCTTACATCGCTTGCTGTCTATGAAACGACGTTTAAGAAACTCAACGTAAACGGTAAAGTAAGTGCGACGGCTGGCAGTGAAATTTTGCAGCGTTATCATAATGGTTCGCTGACGAATCCTGCATGGCAGGAGCTTGCCGCAAATGGTAAAATTGTTGGTACAAAAGTTTATGTAACAGGGAATGATCCGCAGACCTTCAAGGAAGTAAAAGAAGATCTCATACGTCGTCTTGGTGCAGATCGTGTGACTTCCATGCAGGTGGATCGTGAAGAAGTTCTTGAACTTAAGGCAAACTATGAGGCTTTGTTAAAGATGAATCTTGGCATGCCTACAGATGAGATGAAGGCAGTAAATGCTGCCGGATTTTATGTTATTGCCCGGCCAAGCAACTATTTGTTTGCAACAAAGGAAGATGTAGAATCCGTCTTTAAGCGTCTTGATGGGATCAAGGTATCTGAAATGATCTTTTCTGGTGCAGAAGTACTGGGAAATCCAAAAGAACTTAATACGACGATACAGGAACTTAAGCAGCGGAATATTACGCTGGGGATGATTGAGGCGACAACCCAACTGCAGTTCTATAAGCAGGATGGTCTTATGGAACTTGCAAAGGGTCTTGACTATCAGGGGGCACGTCTCTATGCAATACCAAAGGATGAACAGCCAAAGCTCAAACAGTCGTCTGCTATCGAACGCTGGGCGAATACGGATGAAGAACGCAATATCCGTGTGGATCTTTTGCGTATTTATGAAAAGCCAGCGCCGGGTATGACACTTTTGCAGACAAATATGAAATATATTTCTGCTACACGGGATATTCTGCAGAACAATGGCTTTACTCTTGATCGGGCGGGTACATTCACCAGCTTTTATCCGGGAAGTACGCTGCGCATGATTATGATGCTTGGTGTAGCAGCAGCAGCGGTACTCTATCTTTCTTTGATTTTTCCGGCATTTAAGCCGAAGCATCAATACATTTTATTTGCGCTTCTGGCGATCACAGCGGTTATTCCACTGGCGATGGGCCATGGATCGAAGATTCGTGTACTGGCTGCATTTGCGAGTGCCAATCTTTTTCCGGCTCTTGCTGTGATATGGCAGCTTGATCGTGTCCGGGAGCTGCAGGTAAAGCCGGATACATCGCTTGTGAAGATTATTGTGACAGGGGTTTTGGCACTTTTTGTGGCGGGGACGGTTTCCTTCGTTGGAGCGGCGTATCTCTCAGGTTCTTTAGCTGATGTAGAATATTTACTGGAAGTCAACGTTTTTCGTGGAATTAAGCTCACGTTTATATTGCCTCTTGTTCTTGTTTCGATTGCTTTTTTACAGCGCTTTGATATTTTTGATGGTGCAGCTGATGATGCGAAAGGTGTCGTGGGACAGCTGAAACATATTCTTGATATGCCGGTTCGCGTCAAGACGTTACTGGGGTTTTTTGCTGTGCTCGTTGCGGGGATTATATTTATTGCGCGCTCTGGACATACATCAGGGATGCCGGTGTCGGATTTGGAACTTAATTTTCGATCCTTTCTCGAACAATCAATGTATGCGCGTCCGCGTTCGAAGGAGCTTCTGATTGGTCATCCGGCCTTTATGCTGGCGGCTATGGCCTGGTACAGGAAGTGGCCGACGATGGTGTTTTTTGCGCTTGTTGTTGTTGCGACAATTGGACAGGGCTCCATGGTAGAAACTTTTGCCCATATGCGTACTCCGATTTTTATGTCGTTTGTGCGTGGTCTGGGTGGCAATCGTACTTGGTGCTGGTATTGGTGCTGTTGCAATGGTTGCTGTCCATTTCTGGCAGCGAATCATTTCCTCAGTGGGAGGGAGCAAAGCAGAGCATGAGTAATATTGTAATTTCCGGATATTACGGCTCGAAAAATGCCGGTGATGAAGCGATGCTTGCGGCAATGATCGAAGTCTTGTCCGATCTGGATCCTAAAGTGAACATTACAGTTATATCAGCAAATCCAAAGGATACAACGGAACGCCATGGTGTGAACTCAATTTATTGGCTGCGTGTGTTGGATATTTTGTCGGTTCTGCGTCATGCAGATCTTTTGATCAGTGGCGGTGGCAGTTTGCTGCAAAATGTTACAAGCGGACGAAGCTTGTACTATTATATGGGTATCATATTTTTGGCAAAGTTTGTTGGGACACCGATCATGCTTTATGCACAGGGAATCGGACCGATCTATGGCGGTTTTGCACGTCGTATTATGTCCTGGCTTGGAAATCATGTGGGGCTTATTACTGTACGTGATGAAGGGTCACTGGGCGAACTGGCGGCACTGAATATCACAAAGCCGCATATTGAGGTCACAGCAGACCCGGTATTGGCAATACATCCTGTAGACAAAGGGATTGGCCGGGCAATACTCAAGGCATATGATGCTGATGGAGCAAAACCCATTGTTGGTATTTCTGTGCGTGAGTGGCGTGCTTGGAAGTATTATAAAGAAGTCATTGCACAGGCTGCGGATGCAATTGCCAGTGAGTTTGGTGCGCGTGTGGTATTTTTGCCAATGCAGTATCCAGAGGATGTAAAGGTGGCGGAAGCAATTGCTGCCCGGACGAAGGAAAAGACTATTGTGCTGAATGATGAATATGCCACGAGTGAGCTTCTGTCAATCGTTGGCAATATGGATCTGCTCATTGGAGTACGCCTTCATGCACTTATTTTTGCAGGTGTCATGGGTGTGCCGATGATTGGTATTTCTTATGATCCCAAGGTGGATCGCTTTCTGAATTCAATTGGTGAAAAAGTTGTTGGCGATCTGAAGAATGTCACAGTAGATGGTCTTATGGCTGAAGTGCGGGAAAAGTGGAATGATAAAGCCGTATTTCGTAAACGAAATACAGAGCTGCTTGCAGGTCTCAGAACAGCAGCATCCCATAATGCGGAACTGGCACTTGGCCTTGTTTATGAGAAAGAAGAAAAATAAATCTGTGGTAGCTTAGAATAAGCTTTATATCAAGAAGTAGAGGACGCTGTGCAGACAGTGTCCTCTTTTTTCTGATTTTAAATTTTTATTCTGCAAACTTTCATGATTTTATGGTACAATAAAAATTAGTTTGTGCAGGGAGTAAATATTTTGACGGAATTTTTATGGAGGAAGTACATTTTATGATACATATGAAGAATGTTTCAAAGATTTATGAGAATGGTGCTTTAGCGCTGGACCATGTAAACATTGATATTGAAAAGGGTGAATTTGTCTTTATTGTTGGCGCCAGCGGAGCGGGAAAATCTACGTTTATAAAGATGCTTTTTCGTGAAGTGCTTCCGTCGGAAGGGACGCTTACAGTAAATGGACGTAATGTCATTCATATGATACATAAGGATGTGCCTTATCTGCGTCGTGGTCTGGGCGTGATCTTTCAGGATTATCGGCTGTTACCGGATAAGACAGTTTATGAGAATGTGGCTTTTGCGATGCAGGTCATCGAGGCTTCACGCCGCACGATGCAGCGCAGTGTCAACTCTGTACTGGATGTTGTCGGACTCAGAGAAAAGTATAAGTGCTTTCCATCGCAGCTTTCCGGTGGGGAGCAGCAGCGTGTAGCAATTGCACGGGCTATTGTAAATGATCCGGCAATTGTTATCGCCGATGAACCAACTGGGAATCTTGATCCTGATACATCCTGGGACATTATGGATATTTTTAAGCGCATTAATACATCAGGAACAACGATCGTCATGGCAACACATGATAAAATGATTGTCGATGCAATGCAGAAGCGTGTTGTTGCAATTGAGGACGGGCGTATTGTGCGTGATGAGGCGCAGGGGGTATATGGCTATGAGGATTAGGACGACAGAATATTTTATACGTGAGGTATTTTTTTCTTTGAAAAGAAATAACTGGATGTCAGTAGCTTCAATTGGGACGGTTGCTGTATCGCTTTTTGTTCTGGGTATGTTTCTCATCCTTGTGCTTAACTTCAATAAAATGGCAGAGACACTTGAGTCGCAGGTGCAAATTAATGTATACTTGCAGGATGATTTAAAGAAAGAGGATATTAAGTCAATCGAAGAACAGATTAAAGATATGCAGGGGATTGAAACGGCAAAATATATTGATAAGGATGAGGCACTGAAACGATTCAAAGAACGTTTAGGGGATCAGAAATTTTTGCTTGATGCACTAGGGGAGACCAATCCTTTGCCGAATGCCTATGAGATAACGGTTACCCAGCCGGAACTTGTAAAGACAGCGGCTGGGTCCCTTGAAAAAATTAAGGGTGTGGAGTCAGTGAAATTTGGACAGGATGTTGTGAAACATCTTTTTGATATTACACGCCTCATCCGTATTTTTGGTCTTGCGCTCATGGTTCTTTTGGCTGGAGCAACACTTTTCATTATATCGAATACGATACGCCTTACGGTGTTTGCGCGCCGCAAGGAGATTGCAATTATGAAGTATGTCGGAGCAACAGATTGGTTCATTCGCTGGCCTTTTCTGCTGGAAGGGGTGGCCTTGGGGTTCTTTGGCGGCATTATTGCTGCTGTTGCGCTTCGCAGTACTTATGCGGCAGTGACGGCGAAGGTATATAGTACGCTGGCATTTTTCCCGCTCATACCAGAGTATCCGTTTCTGAACTATATTAGTCTGGCTATCCTGTTCAGTGGTATGCTGATTGGGTCTGTCGGCAGCACGATTTCATTGAAGCGGTTCTTGAAAGTATAAGGAGAGATGTCATGATGGATTTTAGGCATGGCTGTGCGATTGCTGCAGCGCTTCTTGTAGTGAGCTCGTTTTCTACGGCGTTAGCTGAGGATGATTCTCTGCAGGATAAGCTTGATACGTTGAACAATCAGGCAACAGAGCAGCAAAAAAATACAGATTCGGCAGCAGCGAAAGTCAATACAATTTCAGATCAGCTGCGGCAGCTGCAGGCGGAAGTCGACGAGGCGAATGCAGTCTATAAGGATGTAAAGAAAAAACTGGACGATACACAGGATAAAATCGATGAGAATGAAACCCTGCTGACGAAGACAGAAAAGGAACTTGCGGGGAAGACAAAAATCCTGAATAAACGTGTACGTGATATTTATATTAATGGGCAGATCAGCTATGTAGATGTTTTATTTGGCGCAACGGATTTTTCGGATTTTCTGACACGTATGGATCTTTTGAAGCGTATTATTAAATACGATTATGATCTTGTCACGAAGGTACAAGCAGATAAGGCCATTGTCGTAGCAACGCGCGAGTCTCTGGAAAAGGATAAAGAAGCCGTAAAGGGACTTGTAAAGGATGCGAAGGATAAAGAAACCATCGTGAAGCAGAAGAAAGACAGCAAGAAAAAGCTGCTCGATAAAGCGCAATATGATCGTGATACATCGGAGCGTGCCTATCAGGAAATTGTAGCAGCATCGAAACAGGTTGAAAACCTCATTCGTCAAAGCCGCTATAGTGTACAGGTGCCAAGCGGCGGCTCGGGGCGTATGATCTGGCCTATTAACGGTGAAATTACCTCACCGTTTGGCTGGCGTATCCATCCAATCTTTGGAACGGCGCGTTTTCATAGCGGTCTTGATATTGCTGGGGATTATGGCGATCCGATCTGTGCTGCGGCAAGCGGAACGGTGATTTACGCGGGCTGGATCAGCGGTTATGGAAATGCCGTGATTATTGATCATGGCGGTGGAATCACTACACTTTACGGTCATAATGAAGCCATCAATGTTAGTGTCGGTCAGTCGGTATCACAAGGACAGGTTATTGCACTATGTGGTGCAACAGGGGATGCAACCGGACCTCATTGTCATTTTGAAGTTCGTCAGGACGGTGAACCGGTAAGTCCATACGGTTATTTATAAAAAGAACCATAAATGAGGAAAGTTTGGTGGAAATCATGGCAAGTAAAAAGAAAATTGTCCTTGGGGCATTTGTTGTAGCTATACTATCCTCGTTTTTGACGGTTATGGGACTGTATTTGCTTCTTGGACTGAATACACATAAAATAACAGATACGCTGCGCTTTTTTGGGGCATTGCGCTTCATTGAAGAGCAATATGTAAATCAGGTTGACGATACGAAGCTTATTGATGGTGCAATCGCTGGTATGGTGAAGTCTCTGGATGATCCGCATTCCCTTTATCTTGATTCGGGTATGTATAAGGATCTTATTGAGCATACCGAAGGATCTTTTGGTGGAATCGGTGTATTCATGGGGTTCAAGGACGATGTGGTTACAATTGTATCCGTCATGGAAAATACACCAGGAGCTGAAGCCGGTCTGCAGGCTGGTGACGAAATTGTTGCAGTTGATGGTGTATTGTCGAGTAAGATGCAGCCGGAAGAAACGGCGATGAAGATTCGCGGTAATGCGGGAACGGATGTTGTTTTGACGATTCGCCGTGCTGGTGCGGCTGATACGGACTATACGGTTACGCGTGCTGTCATCAAGACACATACCGTTGCACATAACATGCTGCCAGGTGATATGGGATATATTCGCATTGCTTCTTTTGGTGAAAATACAAGTAAGGAATTCAGGGACGCTTATAGTGATCTTGAAGAACAGGGTATGAAAGGTACGATCCTTGATCTGCGCGGTAATCCGGGCGGGCTCGTAACAAGCTGTGTAGATATTGGTAATCTTCTTGTACCAAAGGGTGAAATTGTGTCCGTTGTCCAGCGTGATGGTACAAAGGAAGAACATATGTCAAGTCTGGAAAAAATCAAATATCCGCTTGTTGTGCTTATTGATGGCGGCAGTGCGAGTGCAGCAGAGATTCTTGCGGGTGCCATACAGGACACGCAGGCAGGTACGCTTGTCGGAGCAAAGTCTTATGGCAAAGGGTCTGTGCAGGTTGTTATGCCAATGTACGAGGGTGATGCGCTAAAGCTCACAATCGCTAAATACTATACTCCAAGCGGACGCAGCATTGATGGAACAGGTATTGAACCGGATGTTGCTGTAACTGCTGATCCAAATGGACAGGAGGATACACAGGCACTGAAGGCAATTGAAATATTGAAGGAAAAAATGCAGTAGAGCATAAAAAAACGGTCATGCAGCGGGATGGGGGTTCCGCTGCATGACCGTTTTATATTGGGGAAATTTATAATAAATATTTTGTGAATATAGTATAGCATAGAAAAAAGAATTTGTCGTGTATACATTTTTACTATATAATAGTACATATGTTCATGTTTTATAAGTAAGAATCAGATTGTTTTAGGGATATAAATAAAATGGAATCATGATGAATAGGAATGTGGTAAATATGGCTACTGTACCGAAGCTGAATACAATGCATTTTGAAAAAGAAGTACCTTTCAAAGTAGTCGCACCATTTGAACCGATGGGTGATCAGCCACAGGCAATTGATGATTTGGCTGCGGGTATTGATAACGGACAGACGGCTCAGGTGCTTCTGGGAGCGACAGGGACAGGCAAGACGTTCACGATTGCAAAAGTTATAGAGAAGGTGCAGAAGCCGACACTTGTCATTGCACATAATAAAACGCTGGCGGCCCAGCTGGCTAGTGAATTTAAGGAGTTTTTCCCGGATAACTATGTCGGCTATTTCGTAAGTTATTATGACTATTATCAACCGGAAGCGTATATTGCTTCGACGGATACCTATATTGAGAAGGATGCTTCAATCAATGATGAGATTGATGAACTGCGTCATTCAGCGACGTGTTCGTTGTTTGAACGGCGGGATGTTATTATTGTAGCGAGTGTATCGTGCATTTATGGGCTTGGTTCACCAGAGAGCTATCATGAACTCGTGCTGTCAATCCATAAGGGACAGACCTATGATCGCGATGCAATTCTTAGGAAGCTTGTAAGCATTCAGTATGAACGAAATGATATCAATTTTGTGCGCGGTAAGTTTCGTGTGCGTGGTGATGTTATCGAAGTATTTCCGGCAGGCTACAATGATCGGGCCGTACGCATCGAGCTCTATGGCGATGAAGTCGATCGTATTGTTGAGTTTAATGTGCTTACAGGTGAAATCTATGGAGAACGCACGCATTCGATGATATTTCCGGCATCGCATTATGTTACGTCGAAAGAAAACATGGAAAAAGCTGTGGAAACGATTCAGACGGAACTTGATGAACAGCTTAAGAGCATGGAGGCAGCCGGTAAGCTCCTTGAAGCACAACGGCTTAAGCAGCGAACGAACTATGACCTGGAGATGATGCAGGAAATGGGCTATTGTTCGGGTATCGAGAATTATTCGCGTCATCTGACACAGCGCGCTCCGGGAGATTCCCCCTATACGCTTATGGATTATTTTCCGGATGATTTTCTTATTGTCATGGACGAGTCTCATGTGACAATGCCACAGGTAAGAGCCATGTATGCTGGAGATCGCTCACGAAAAGAATCGCTTATCGAGAATGGCTTTCGACTTCCTTCGGCTCTTGATAACCGACCACTGCAGTTTTCGGAATTTGTGGAACGCATTAATCAGATTATCTATGTATCGGCAACACCAGCCAAATATGAAATGGGAGAAGCGAATCAGATTGTTCAGCAGATTATCCGGCCGACAGGACTTCTCGATCCCCAGATAGAGATACGGCCACTTGAAGGGCAAATGGACGATCTTCTTAGTGAGATACGCATTCGTACGGAAAAAAATGAACGTGTACTTGTGACAACGCTCACAAAGAAAATGGCAGAGAACCTTACGGATTATTTCAAGGAAATGGGCATTAAGGTGCGCTATCTTCACTCGGATATTGTGACAATGGAACGGGCTGAGATCATTCGCGATCTTCGTGCCGGTGTGTTTGATGTACTTATTGGTATTAATCTCTTGCGTGAAGGGCTTGATATGCCGGAGGTATCGCTTGTAGCAATTCTTGATGCGGATAAGGAAGGTTTTCTGCGCTCGGATACTTCGCTGATTCAGACGATTGGTCGTGCAGCGCGTAACTCTAATGGCCGCGTCATCATGTATGCAGACAGGACGACGGATTCAATGGCGCGGGCAATCGATGAAACAGATCGCCGCCGTACCGTACAGGCGGTTTATAATGAAAAATATCATATCACACCAACGACAATCAGCAAGCCAATCAAGAATCTTATTGAGACAACGATGGTAGCGGAAGGCAGAGCAGACTATGGCGCGAAGAGTGAAAAGAAGCGTCTCAGACTGTCCGCTGGTGAAAAAGAAGAGCTCATCAATACGTTGACGAAGGAAATGAGGGAAGCCTCGCGGGCAATGGAATTTGAACGTGCCGCGGAGCTGCGCGATATGGTTGTCGAGCTTAAGGGAAGTCTTCCGGCAAAGGCAAAGAGAAGAAAGCCAAAGTGGAAGAGTGATTGAATATATATAAGTGAAAATTCAAATGAAAATAATGGGTAAGCAGGTGAATACGGTTTGGATAATTGTATAAAAATAAAAGGTGCGAGAGAGCACAATTTGAAGAATATTGATATCGAGATACCGCGGGACAAGCTTGTGGTTATCACAGGGCTCAGCGGGTCGGGTAAGTCATCACTGGCTTTTGACACAATCTACGCGGAAGGTCAGCGGCGCTATGTAGAGTCCCTGTCGGCCTATGCCCGGCAGTTTCTCGGACAGATGGATAAGCCGGATGTAGACTATATTGAGGGACTGTCACCAGCCATATCGATTGATCAGAAGACGACGAGCCGCAACCCTCGTTCGACGGTTGGTACGGTCACGGAAATCTATGACTATTTACGGCTGATGTTTGCGCGGGCGGGGCGACCGCACTGTCCGAAGTGTGGTAAGCCAATTACGCAGCAGACGATAGATCAGATGATTGATCAGCTTATGACACAGCCGGAAGGCACAAAAATCATGGTCATGGCGCAGCTCATACGCGGTAAAAAAGGTGAGCACCGCAAGATTATCGATACAATCCGGCGTGAGGGATATGTGCGTGTGCGCATTGACGGAGAGATTGTTGATGTCAATGAAGAAATTAATCTCGAAAAAAACAAAAAACATACAATCGAGGTCGTTATTGACCGTCTTGTTATCCGCGATGGTATTGCGCAGCGTTTGGCAGATTCACTGGAAACAGCATTGGAACTTGGTGATGGGGTCGTCTATATACAGATTGTCGATGGTGAACTAATGATGTTCAGCCAGAACTTTGCCTGTGTAGACTGTGGTATCAGCCTGCCGGAAATTGCGCCGCGGATGTTTTCGTTTAATAGTCCGTTTGGTGCATGTCCGGCCTGCAGCGGACTGGGAAATAATATGGAGTTCGATATTGATCTTGTTATGCCCAAAAAGGAAATAAGCTTTGCCGATGGCGTGTTTGCCGCGATTTCGCACAATCTTAATTCTTATGCGATGTGTCAGATTGTAGCGGTACTTAAGCAATATGGCTATACCGTCGACTCAATTTGGACCAAGGTGAATAAGAAAGTGCAGGATATTCTGCTCTATGGATCAAATGGGGAAAAGTTTACATATTTCTATGAAAATATGTATGGTGAATATAAGGAATATCACTCGGCGTTTGAGGGTGTTATGCCCCTGCTGGCACGGCGCTACAGTGAAACAAACTCTGACACAATGCGCGAAGAGTATGAATCCTATATGAGTACGACGCCCTGCCCGGTGTGTCATGGAGCCCGTCTCAAGCCAGAGGTGCTCGCAATAAAGGTTGGCGGCAAAAATATCAGTGAGGTTACGGCGATGACGATACGGGAGTGCGATGCGTTTTTCCGTAATCTTGAACTTACACAGCGTGAGCAGAAGATTGCAATGCAGATTTTGAAGGAAATTAATGCACGGCTGGGATTTTTACTCAATGTCGGTCTGGACTATCTTACGCTTAGCCGGGCGGCGGGAACGCTGTCGGGGGGAGAAGCACAGCGTATCCGGTTGGCGACACAAATCGGATCAGGGCTTGTAGGGGTGCTCTATATTCTCGATGAACCGAGCATTGGTCTGCATCAGCGTGATAATAATCGTTTGCTGGCAACGCTTAAGCATTTGCGTGATCTTGGTAATACACTTATTGTTGTTGAGCATGATGAGGACACGATGTATGCAGCTGATCACATTATTGATATTGGCCCGACTGCTGGTGAGGCAGGCGGCTATGTCGTAGCACAGGGAACGGCTGAAGAGATCAAACAGGTACCGGAGTCGATCACGGGACAGTATCTGAGCCGTAAAAAGTATATTCCTGTGCCGGCAAAACGACGTAAAAGTACGGGGAAATGTATTGAGATCATTGGTGCGGCTGAAAACAATCTCAAGGATATCCGTGTGAAGTTTCCACTGGGTGTTTTTACGGTGGTTACGGGTGTGTCCGGGTCTGGTAAAAGTACACTTGTCAATGAAATTCTTTTTAAGGGACTGGCATCGCGTCTTTATATTGGCAAGGGTAAGCCGGGCAAGCATAAAAAAATAAATGGTGCTGAAAACATTGATAAAATCATCGATATTGATCAGTCACCAATTGGTCGTACACCACGATCAAATCCGGCGACGTATACAGGAATCTTCGATACGATTCGTGATGTATTCAGTCAGACGAATGAAGCAAAGATTCGTGGATATAAGCCGGGCGTTTCAGTTTCAATGTCAAGGGCGGACGCTGTGAAGCCTGCCATGGTGATGGTATTATCAAGATTGAGATGCATTTTCTTCCTGATGTCTATGTACCCTGTGAGGTTTGCAAAGGTGCACGCTATAATCGTGAAACACTTGAGGTCAGGTACAAAGGTAAGACGATTGCCGATGTACTTGGAATGGTTGTTGATGAAGCAGTTGAATTTTTTAAAAACATACCGAAACTCGCGCGTAAGCTTGAGGTGATCCGGGATGTCGGGCTTGGCTATGTCAAGCTTGGACAGGCCGCGACAACCCTTTCCGGTGGTGAGGCCCAGCGTGTAAAACTCGCAACGGAGCTCGCGCGCCGCAGCACGGGCAAGACACTTTATATTCTCGATGAGCCGACAACCGGTTTGCATACAGCAGATATTCATAAATTACTAGGCATCTTGCAGCGTCTCGTTGATGGCGGTGATACCGTTGTCGTCATTGAGCACAACCTTGATGTTATCAAGACGGCTGATTATATTATTGATCTTGGTCCGGAAGGTGGCGACAAAGGCGGCACGATCGTTGCTACTGGTACACCGGAAGACATTGTCAAAGTGAAGGAATCCTACACAGGCAAGTTTCTAAAACCGTTGTTGGAAGAAATGCCATAAAAGCATAATAGAATTCTTTATCACACATGATATAAATAAAAAAGTTACTGTGGAGTACACACTATGATTATAAGCGTGGACATTTTGGACAAAAAATGGTATAATCAATGTAAGAAGAACTATGTAGTGAAAAGTTCTAAAACTAGATAGCGGCGAAGTAATAAGATAAAAGGTCACTTTTCGGTGGCTTTTTATTTTTTTTATAAATATACATA
>WSSedB1CaDRAFT_10000287_pt1 | contig 22820 bp, 20 predicted proteins | sample WetSurSB1Cattail_FD_9460 | JGI IMG/M metagenome (IMG submission 9460)
CTCTTGCGGCTGCAGCGAAGCCGTACCGGCAGGAAGCGCTGAAGACAATGGAAGCGTATCACCTGACTGCATGGGGCGGCTCGGCCGATGAAGACGACATTCCTGACATTGTGCTTGATAAGATAGAGATGCTTCTTACGCAGGCGAACGATCTGCTTGCGGTTGCGGAAAATACGGCTACAGTACGCAATATAGCACTTGCCCGTGAAGCAGGATGCCATGTTCATATAGCGCATGTGAGTACGGCTGCCGCTATGGATGCAGTACGCGCGGCAAAAGATAACATCCGAGATGAAGAAGCTGATTATGCAGCAGACGAAGCTGATGCGGCGTATGATGCGTCAATAGACGGAACGCGGTATACACCTGCACCTCGTGCAGAAGAGTCATTCCATGTTACCTGTGAAGTAACTCCCCATCATCTTGCTTTATGCGGTACAGACGAACCGTTTATCCGCGCACTTGTTAATCCGCCTCTCAGAAGCGAGGACGACAGGGTCGTGCTGCTTGAGGGATTACGAGACGGTACGGTGGATGTTATTTCCACCGATCATGCACCTCACACACTTGAAGACAAAGCTGGCGGTGCGCCCGGTTTTACCGGGTTTGAGACTGCATATGCAGTATGCAATACGATTCTTGTCGAAGGCGGGCAGCTCGGCGCAAAGAGATTGTCGCAGCTGATGTCTGCAAATCCCGCTCGTATTCTGCATCTTAACAAAGGACAGCTTACAGCCGGCTATGACGCCGATCTGGTGCTTACCGATCCGGAAGAGAGATGGACGGTAGACAGCACGAAATTTAAAAGCAAGGGAAAGGCGACACCTTTTGACGGTACGATGCTTACCGGGAAAGTGCGTGAATTATTTATTGGCGGGAAAAAAGTGTTATAGAGAACCCCTGAAAACTTCAGTTTTTAAAGATGCCCTATAGTCTTTTCACTACAGGTGATGAAACGGTATAGTAATACCATGCAGTTTTCAAATGTTTTTGTCATCATCTATTGTGTTGGGGTTATTTTTTCAGTTTTGCTGAATCAGTGGCTGGAATATGCCGATTTTTCATTCCGCCGTAAACACGGACATGAAATTCCGCAGGAACTTTCAGCATTTATTACCGCCGGTGACCAGGAAAAAACATGTGCGTATGAAAACGCAAAGTATAAGGTATTTATCCCTGAACATCTCGTAACGGCAGCATTTGATGTGTTTCTTTTGTTCAGCGGATTTTATCCGTATCTGTTCAATTCATTATGGGATTTGACCGGAAATGCCTATTTCACAACCCTGCTGTTTGCATTGTGTGCGGCTGTCCCAGCTGCATGTATCTCCCTGCCGTTTGAACTGTACAGTGAATTTGTCATTGAAAGAAGATTTTCATTTTCTACAATTACGTTCAAACTGTGGCTGCAGGATAAAATAAAATCGACTATTATTACTCTGATTGTCGCGTCATTTTTATTAACTGTCATGACAGTACTGCTGGAACATGCAGACAACTGGTGGTGGGCGTTAGGCACCGTGTATGTCTGTTTTTCGCTGCTTGTGTCGTTTATTTATCCGCGGTTCGTTGCACCATTATTTAATAAATTTACTCCCCTGGAAAACGGCGGACTCAGGGAGCGTGTTGTTGATTATCTGACACAGACGGGATTCAATGCCAGCGGAGTATTTATTATGGATGCATCGAAACGCAGCAACCATTCAAATGCGTATTTTACGGGTTTCGGCAAAAACAAGAGGGTTGTACTTTACGACACGCTTGTGAACCAGCTTACCGTAGATGAACTCGGAGCTGTGCTTGGACATGAACTCGGGCATTATAAAAAACATCATATCGTCAAACGGTTGTGCATAATGGTGCCCGTTGTGTATGCAGTGTTGTTTATTGTGAACCTCTTTATCGGCACGGAACAGTTATATACGGGTTTCGGATTTTCTGTTGAGGACCAGGTGTTTCCCCATATGAAGTTCATAGGTTTGTTCCTGTTGTCCGAAATATTCGGCGGCTACGGAATTCTTGCAAAAGTTATTGAGAACGCTTTTTCCCGCAGAGACGAATATGCCGCAGATCAGTTTGCGGCTCAGCTTTGCGGTTCGGGACAGCCTCTTGCGACTGCGCTTATAAAACTTAATAAAGAAAACAAAAGCGAAATCCAGCCTGCCCGGATATACAGTATATTCAATTATTCACATCCGACTTTATTGGAGCGGATACGTGCTGTTGAGTAACCATTATACATCTATAACGCATTTCCGGTATTGTTTCTGTATTACCTCTGCAAGATATTCTTTTGGAGCCTTTCCCGTGAAATTTTCGAAGTCATGAATAAAATGGGACTGGTCGTAAAAATGGTAGTCAGCTGCAATTTTTGACATGCTGCTTACATTTCCGGAGTTCATGCAGCTGATGACGCTCTGGAGTTTCAGGATGCGGCAGAATTGTTTTGCACTTATTCCCGCCTCTGATTCAAAAACATAGTTGATATATCTGGCGGAATATCCTGTCAGCTTTTCGAGCTCTGAAATTGAAATCATGCCCTCTTTGTTGTTTATAACGCGGCATATCTGTCGGAAAAGTTCATGCTGCTTTTTTTTTGTTGCGCTCAAACAGAATTTATATCCGTTTAAGAATGTGAGCATACGGCCGTCGAATGTCTGCTGGTCGGACATGAGATGATGAAGCTGCTTCATTTCGGGAAAATCAGCCAGCGGGACTTTATTATTAATAAGCTCTTTTACCGGCAGATTAGTAAAACAGGGATTTTCTCCCGGCAGGAATCTGACGCCGAAATAGTCTGTCCCGTTTTCAATGGAAATGATTTTCTGATCCACTGTAGAACCGAATACTTCTGAGGCCAGTCCGCTTTTATTGTATGCAAAAATAATATTGCTGCAGCCGTCCGGGACGAGAGAAAGAAATACGGGTTTTTCAGTCGCAATATGACAGCTGAAAAAATGAGAGATACCGTATGTCGTCATAAGATGCTGACAGAAACTGTCCGTTTTCAGAACAAGATATGGCTGAATCGTATGAAGATGGATATCATTTTGAAAACCTTCCATGATTATACCTCCCGTATTGTTAATAAAAAAAGGCGTGAAAAGTACATAGACTTTTCACGCCTTCGTGTAAAAATATTGTGCCATAAAAAATGAAGTGTGTCAACAAAATGAAATGCCCGCGCAGCCGGTAACAGGAGGTGATTGCAGGGCTGCGCGGGCCGGAATGAAATTACATAGCCGTTTTAAATCTGTCATATCTGAGCGGTTGTATGTCTGCGGGAGTTTTCCCTGTCGTGATAAGCTCAGCAGTGTTATATCCTGCCGCGGGACCGATTCCGAACCCGTGTCCGGTAAAACTGCATTCGACGTACAATCCCGGAATTTCATCAATTTTGCTGACTGTAGCAACCTCATCTGCACATTCGTCCATGAATCCTGCCCATGCGCGGACAATTTTTGCATCTTTCAAAATAGGAAAATATTTCATAATGCCGCGGCTTGTGCACGACGCAAAGCTGCTGCTTGAGGACGGATTTGCATAATCTATTGCATACCGCTCATATCCTGTATGACCGCCGAAAACAAAGGAACCGTGTTTTGTCTGATGGCCGTAAAAATCAGCTTCGGCAGTACCGAGCATCTGCTCGAACATCTGCGGTTCAGCTTCCGTAACAAGACATTCGAGTTTAACTTTGCGCATCGGAATATTAATACCGACTCCGTCAAGGAGGGGTTTGCTTTCAAATCCGGCTGCGACAACGACAGCTTCTGCTTCAAATACGGCTTCTGAGGTAATAACCTGCCGCATGGTACCGCAGACTGTACGCAGCTGTACGACAGGGCAGTCAGTATAAAACTGTACGCCGAGTTCGCGTGCCTTTTTGTAAAAACCGAGCGTTGTCGTAAGGGGATTCGCGTGCCCGTCTGTCGCGCACCAGCTCGCACCGACGACTTCATCGGATAAATACGGGTTTATTCCTTTTACTTCCGCAGCACTTATCATTTTTACGTCGAGTCCGCATTTGACGGCATTCTCCGTCAGTTTTGTCAGTATTCCAAGATGCCTGTCTGTTTTGCCGAGACGCAGGTTGCCTTTTTGTTTGTATTCCGTGTCGACGCCGAGTTCTTCCGAAAGGTGGGGCCAGATATTCTTTACGCCCCAGATCATGAGCGGAAGTTCTTTCGGGTTTCGTCCCGACTGACGCACACCGCCGCCGTTGCGGGAGGAACCTCCGTTACCGATATAGTTGCTGCCTTCGAGCACGATGACGGACATTCCCTTTTTTGCAAGATAATATGCTGTCGAACATCCGACAATTCCTGCGCCGATAACAATTACATCTGCTGTCGTTTTCATCTTATGCCTCCTCTTCGTTGCCGAGCGTGCTCATCTCTGTCGGACGTACAGGCCCGCGGCTTGATGCCGGTTCGACTTCGGAAGGCGCGATATGCAGTTCGGATGCAATGATTCCTTTCACCAGGCGGGCGCAGGTCTGTCCCTGACATAATCCCATACCGCAGCGCAGGTACCGGCGTATTTCCGGCATGGTGAACATGCCTTCGTGTACCGCCTGTCTGATTTCGCCTTTTGTCACTTCTTCACAGCGGCAGATTAGTAGGTCGTCGTCTCTGCCCGGAACAAACGGTCCTATATCACGTAATCGGTCATTCATGTTATAACTCCTGTTTTATCACACCGCTTTGAAAAAACGCGCTTTCATTACAAATTCGGCAGGGACTTTCATTGTCACCAGATTTGTGTGGTCGAATGCGGGTAATGATTTTACATCGATGATTTCGGCATCGCAGACGGTCTTTCCGTCACGGCCGAGCCCTTTTCCCTTATCGCCTTTTTCCGGCAGCGGTAAAAATTCGTACGGCATCGTGATGCTCGCAAAACCCGGCTCGTAATTTTCATTTACGAGAAAGATAGCCTGACCGGAACATGATGCGACGCACAGTCCGCAGCCGGTACACGGTGCAGGATTTTCAACGACTGGCAGGGACGTAATATGGGAACCTATTTTGATGCAGTGTTTCACGCATGCGTCCTGACACGGATTGCAGGGAATATTCTGCGTGCACTCAATTACCGGATGAATTCCTTTCTGGCTGGTTACTCCCGGAAAATGTATTATTTCACCGTCTGCTACGAATCCTTTTGTGAGCAGATTCATCGAAACCGGAATGCCTTCCTCCGTCTTCTCAATTAATTTGCCTTTGTTCCCCGGCGCGAACATCCCCTGACGCAGACTGTCCAGATCGGCTGTACATTTTTCAAGTGAATTTTCCGTTTCGGTTTCTTTGCAGAAGCCGAGTTCATATGCCGCGCGGATACCGGCCATTTTTCCTTTTATCATTGCCGAGCTCGCTTCTTCTATGCCGGATACATCTCCTGCTGCAAAAAGCTGCGGTATCGAAGTTTCTCCGTATTCATCTACGACAGGTACTTCTCCTCCGCGTCTTGGATTGTCTTCCATAGTGCAGCCTGACATTTTGAGCAGCTGAGACATCGGGGAAAGGCCGACTGCAATACAGATAGTGTCCACGTCGAACTGTTTTTCCGTTCCCGGAATCGGTTTAAAGTGATCGTCCACTTCTCCGATAATGACCCCAGTAACGTGGTCTGTGCCTTCTGCTTTAATAATCGTATGCGAGAGGTAGAACGGGACTCCTGTCCGTGCAACTTTTGCTGCGTGTACACCGTATCCTCCGATACGCGGTGCAGCATCTACAAGTGCGGCTACTTCGCATCCTGCCTGCAGCAGCTGGAAACTTACTACGAGCCCTACATTGCCGCTGCCGAGCATCAGGATACGGTTTCCCGGTTTTATGCCGTGAAGATTCATAAGAGTCTGGGCTGCACCTGCCCCGATGACACCGGGAAGCGTCCAGTTTTCAAACGGCACCATATTTTCTGCAGCGCCTGTCGCAATGATGATGCTGTCGCCTTTATAGTGGTACATTCCGTCACCATGCTTTACCATGATTTCCTTGTCAGGATAAAGACCTGTAACGGTGGCGTTGAGCCTGACTTCTACACCCGTCGCGGCTGCTTCCTTCAGCAGCTGTTCGCCTATTTTAAAACCCCGGATTTTTGCTTTATGTTCTTTTGAACCGAAAAATTTATGAATCTGCTTAAATAGCTGGCCGCCGGGTTTTTCATTTTCATCGAAAACGATTACTGACATCCCCCTTTTTGCAGCTTCAATACCTGCGCACAGCCCTGCGGGACCTGCTCCCACAACAATAAGATTATATCGTTTCATAGTGTGTCATCCTTTTTAGCAGAACAGCCGTACTGCGTTCTGACTTCCATACCCTCTTTCAGAGGAGTAACGCATGTACGGATATTCGGTTTTCCGTCGACAATCATAACGCAGTCCGTGCATCTTCCGATTGCACAGAAGATACCGCGTGGTTTGTGCTGCTTTGCGGTATAACGATGAATCATGATTCCGCCTGCCTTTAAAGCCGCAGCAATCGGTTCCCCTTCATATCCTTCCATATTTTTGCCGTCAAAAGAAAATGAAACGAGACGACCTTTCTGCGGTGTTCCCAATATGGGATGTTCAGCAATTCTGTTTTGCATACAGCCTCCAGCCATTTTGTAACAATCTGCATTATAACGATATGTTTTTTTTGTTATTGTAAAAAACGGAATTGTAAAAATCAGAATTGACTTTTAAAAAATAAATATCCATCATGGGTACAGTTGAAAATATCGAACGGAAAACTACATACGTATTTTCGTATGCTTTAACTATTTTATTAATAATACACTTGACTGTGTAAGGAGCATCGGATGAAGCAGAATACGGATTATCCTGAAGTCGATTTTTTGTATCTTAGTGAACAGGATATGATTAAAGCCGGCGTTGAAGACATGGCCGGCTGCATAGACACGATGGATGAACTTTTTTCTCTTATCGGAAAAGGCGATTACCGCATGGGCGGTCCGAACGGAAATGAACACGGCATCATGATGAAGTTTCCAAAAGAATCGGACGTTCCCGGAATGCCGCTGCTCTGTCCCGATTATCGTTTTGTTGCAATGCCTGCGTATGTCGGCGGCGGGTTCCGGTTGTGCGGTATAAAATGCTACGGTTCAAATCAGACTAACAGAGAGCAGGGCCTTCCCCGGTCTATTCTCATGCTTACGCTTATGGATATGTATACCGGCGCTCCGCTGGCATATATGTCGGCAAATGTACTGAGCGCCATGCGCACGGGTGCCGTTCCCGGTCTTGGAGTAAGATATCTTTCCGTGAAGGATACGAAGACCGTAACGATTGTCGGACCGGGAGTTATGGGAAGAACCGCGATGCTTGCGTTTGCAACGGAGAAGCCCGGCATTACAACAGTGAAGATAAAGGGAAGGGGACAGAAAGGAATCGATGATTTTATTGCGTTCTGTAAAGAGAAATGCCCGAATATTAAAAATTTTATTCAATGTGAAACGGAAGAGGAAGCATGCAGAGATTCTGACATAGTTTATTTCGGCACGACAAACGCTCCCACATATGATGAAAATCCGCACGCAGAGGCAGCGTGGTTAAAACCGGGTGCGCTTGTCATGAGTGCATCAGCCCTGCTCATGGATCACGATTTTCTGGCAGATACAAGCCGCTGTAAACTTGTGTCAGACAATTCAAAGATGTACGAGGGGTGGGCAGCAGGAGCGGAGCTTCCCGTACAGAAAAGCGTGTCGACTCTGCTTGGGATGGCGTTTTATGATGTCGTAGCGGAGGGCAGACTGCCCAAATCCGGCGTTACCGACATCGGCGATATTATTAACGGAAAAGCTGCAGGCAGAACAAGCGAAGACCAGATAATTGTATATGCTGTAGGCGGTATGCCGGTGGAAGACGTTGCATGGGGATATAAAGTGCTGCAGAAGGCAAGAGAAAAAGGAATAGGGATTCCGCTGAATTTGTGGAACAAGCCGGAATTTGCATAAATCGTAAATTAAATCACCAGCCCGACGCAAGCGGAGGGGAACTAATCCCTCCGCACGAATAAAAAAAGGACGTGCGCATGAGAAGCACGTCCTTTTCCTCAAGTCTGAACGGAATTAATCAACATTATCACTTTCACTTTTTTCCAGTCCGGCATCTTTTTTATCCGGCAGAGGGACATCGGGGAACTTACTGTGCAGCGTGTATTCAATGAGTTCGACGCATCTTTCTATCCCAAGACGTTCACTGTTGAGTGTAAGGTCATAGTTGACAGGATTTGTCCAGTAATTTCCGTTTGTATAATGCGCATAATATTCTGCACGGTATTTATCGGTTTCAGTAATTGAGATATCAGCTGTTTCTGCTGTTACTCCCATTTTTTTCATAATCCGCGGTCTGCAGAATGTTCTGGGGGCTTCAATATACAGGCTGAGCGTTCTCTGATTATCCCGCAATATCCAGTCCGCGCACTTGCCGACAATAATACATGATTCCGTTTTTGCAAGTTCCATAATAATTTGTGTTTCATATGCGAAGAGCTGCTCGTCAGAAATAAAGTTCCTGCGTTCCGGTTCCGGATGGGTTCTGCGGGGAAGGGCGTTCAGCATATTTATAAGACCGTTTCTTTTGTTTTCATGAAGTTTTTCGTTCACTTCTTCAAATAATTGTCTGTCTATACCGCTCATCTGCGATGCAAGCGTAAGTATCCTGTTTTCATAACAGTGAATTCCGAGATCTTTTGCGACTTGTGACGCTATTTCCTTGCCGCCGCTTCCGAATCCTCGTGCCACTGTGATTGTGTAGTTTTCCATAGTCGTTCTCCTATTTGTTATCAAGGTTCTTTATATAGCGCTTGAGAAATTCCTGCATGCGGGGATTTTTCGGATGCGAAAAGATGTTCTGCGGAATATCGTCTTCGACAATGTATCCGTTATCCATGAATATTGTGCGCGTCGAAACGTCCCGGGCAAATCCCATTTCGTGAGTTACAATCATCATTGTTAATCCGCCGTCTGCAAGCTGTTTCATGACCTGCAGAACTTCTCCCACCATTTCCGGGTCAAGCGCCGAAGTGGGCTCGTCGAACAGAAGCATTTCCGGCTGCATGGTCAGAGCCCTTGCTATCGCAACCCGCTGTTTTTGTCCGCCTGAAAGCTGCTCCGGATGTGCGTTTATATAGGGAGCCATTCCTACCTGCCGCAGATATTTGATTGCGCGGAATTTTGATTCATCTTTGCTGATTTTCAAAACCTTTGTCGTTCCCGTCATACAGTTCTGAAGAACGGTCATATTGTTAAACAGGTTGAACGACTGGAACACCATTCCTACCTGTGTGCGGAATTTATTAAGTTCTTTTGAACCAGAACCGAGTTTTTCTCCGTGAAAATAAATATTTCCGCAGGTTTTTGTTTCCAGCCCGTTTATACAGCGGAGCAGCGTCGATTTGCCGGAACCCGAAGAGCCGATAATGCAGACGACTTCTTTCGGCTTAATTGAAAAATCAAGATCTTTCAAAACCTGATGCGTCCCGAATGATTTAACAAGATGCTCGACTTTCAAAACAGATTGTGATTGATTATTCATACAGTCATTCTCCTTATTCCGCATTATCCATATATTCGACAGCAAGTTCATAATCTTTGTTTACGAATGTTTTTTTCTCAACGTACGAGAGCAGATTTGTAAAAAAAGTACAGAGAATGAAATAGATGAGTGCACAGATAATATACGCTTCAAAATACCGGTAATACGTGCCGGCTGCTGTCTTTGTCGTAAAATACAGTTCTGCAACGCCGATGACATTCAGTTCTGATGTCATTTTCAGATTCGTGAGAAACATGTTGACCATCTCCGGAATAATGTTTCTGAAGGCCTGCGGCAGCACGACTGTAAACATAGTAAGCGAATGGCTCATACCCATCGCAAATCCGCCTTCGAGCTGTCCTTTGTCGACGGAAATAATTCCGCCTCGTACCGTTTCCGCCATATATGCACCTGTATTGAGCATAAGAACAAGAATTGAAGCTGTAAACGGCGAAATATCCACACCCGATGTTTTCAGGCCGTAGTAGATGACCATAGCCTGAACCATCATAGGTGTACCCCGGAATACGGCAACGAACACTTTGCATATGAGCTTAAGCGTACCATATACGACTTTCTTTTTTCTGCTGTCCTCCTGAGAAACAGGAGTTGACTGCACAAGGCCGGTAAGAAAACCGAGTACATACCCCAGGAGTGTTCCGAGAATAGAGATCCACAGAGTGACAAACATGCCCTTTATGAAGTACGGCCAGTATTGTTCAAGTATGTAGCCAATCCAGTAAAGTAATCCTTTTTCCATTTTGGTAACCTCCCGGAATTAATTATTTATTCGCTTAACGGCTGCGTCGTAATGGCCAGGTCCATGTATTTGTTCATTTTTGCCTGATCCCAGCCTATCGCATCCATCGCCTTTTCTATTGCATCCTTCAGAACCGTATTGCCTTCGTTTACCGCAACCGAAACGGCTTCCGAACAGTCAGGCGGCGTAACGAATCCCTTGCCCTGTTCAAAACGGACAATTGAAACATCCGGATTGCTGAGCGTTGCCGAATAACCCGTGGGATAATCGAGTACGGCGCAATCTGCCGAACCCATCGCAACCTGCATCACGACTTCTGCTGTTGTCTCCGGATACGGGATAATCTTAACATCAGGAATTTCCTCGACATACGCTGCCCATGATGTGTTTATTTGGGTCGTCGCTTTGCACCCCTTAAAATCTGCGAGTGTCGTCGCGGACGCAAGCGGGCTTCCTTTCTTTATGACCATAACATTGTCCCTGTTATAGTACGCACGCGTAAAATCAAGGGTTTTGTCCCTGTCTTTCGTGTAGATCATGCCTGCAATGATGGCGTCGTAATCTCCTGATTTTAAACCGAGAACAATGCTCGACCACTGTACCTTGTGGACTTCAAGTTCAAGTCCCATTTCATCGGCAAGCATTTTTGAAAACATAACATCGTATCCGAACGCGTAATCAGGAGTACCATAAATGGGGACAGCTTGCCATCCGTCAGCCTTAATGGTTGTGCCCGACTGCGTCCAGTTAAACGGCGCATAAGCACATTCCATACCAACCCGGAATTTCCCCTTTACCTGTTTTGCAGCTTCCTCATATTCCGGTTTTCCGCTGTAAACCGTTCCGCCTGTTTCTTTCTTTGTCTTTGAACAGCTTTGGATAAGCAGGATAGCTGCAAACAGTACCGCAGTTTTTGCAAATGATTTTATCAGTTTCATAAATCGCCCCCTTTTGGCAATTATTAATAATTAATAAAAAAGGCGTTGAAGCGGACTTACAGCCGTTTCAACGCCTTCGTTATAGACATCGTAATACCTGTTTTTTAATCTTGTGTCAATGTATTCTTACACCGCATTCTGCGTCTATTGCCGTTTTTTACAATGCAGGGAAAGTGATATATGGAATTATTATGCTGCCTGATGGAAATATTGGGATAGAGAAAGACGAAGATGTCGCACTCTGGGTGCGATGTCTTCGTCTTTTTTTATATCGCGTAAAGGAGGTTCTGATGAGGAATGTGACGGTTGCTGCGACGCAAATGAGTTGCTCCCGGAACAGGGAAGAAACACTCGAAAGGGCAGAAAGTATTGTGCGGACGGCAGCAGGAAAAGGTGCTCAAATTATTTTGCTGCAGGAACTCTTTGAGACACCGTATTTTTGTCAGGAGACGAAATTTGAATACATAGAACTTGCAGTCACATTAGATAAAGATCCTGCGGTACTGCTTATGAGAACGGTTGCCGCGGAGCTTCACGTTGTCATTCCGGTAAGTTTCTTTGAGCGGGCGGGAAATGTTTCTTTCAATACGACAGCCATTATAGACGCTGACGGAACTGTTCTCGGAATTTACCGTAAGACACATATACCTGACGGTACATTGTTTCAGGAAAAATATTATTTTTCGCCGGGCGATACGGGATTTAAGGTATGGAATACCCGGTACGGCAGAATCGGCATAGGAATCTGCTGGGATCAGTGGTTTCCGGAAACCGCACGAAGCCTTGCGCTTTTGGGAGCGGAATTGCTCTTATATCCGACGGCAATAGGGTACAACTATTTTGATAAAAAAACGTGTTCGGGGACTCCTGATGATATAGAACACTGGCGCCGTACGATGCAGGGGCATGCAGCGGCGAATGTAATTCCTGTTCTCGCATCGAACCGCATCGGAACAGAAGAAACGGAACGGAGCAAAATAGAATTTTACGGTTCCTCCTTTATTACAGACGGATTCGGTAAGATTATTGCATCAGCCGACACATGCACGGAATGCGTGCTTACGGCATCATTCGATCTTGATGAATTAGCTGTACTTCGCAGAAAGAAAAGATTTTTCAGGGACAGAAGGCCTGAAATGTACGGAACGATTTTAAAACTTGATGCTTCGTGTTGAAGCAGCTATTTAGAAGGAGCAAAATATGAAAACAGGTAAAAATTTATGTGCTGTTGTCAGTGCAGCGGTATTGCTGCTTGCCGGCTGCGGTTCCGGTTCTTCCAAAAAAGGAGAAGAAGCATACCGCGATACGCTCAATGTCGCATATAATGCGCAGCCTTCGACATTCGATCCTATGGTAACAGGCGCAACTGCTACGGCGGAAATCGGCAGGCTTGTGTTTGAATCGCTTTTTGAAATGGATTCAAACGGAGATCCCAAACCGCAGCTTTGCGAAAGTTATACAAAAAGCGACGATAATAAGGAATGGACTTTTAAACTCAGAAAGGGCATAAAGTTTCACAACGGGCAGGAAATGAAAGCCTCCGATGCAGCAGCTTCGTTAAACCGCTGGATTACTAAAAATACGATTATTCAGCGCGCAATTAAAGATGGCGAGCAATTCACTGCTGACGGTGATTATGCCGTGTCCATCAAGCTTAACAATCCGTGCCTTCTGTTGCCGTATATGATTGCACAGTACAGTCAGTTCGCGGCCATTCTTCCGGCTTCGGTTATTGAAGCAGCAGGGAACAAAACTCTTACACCGGATCAGCTGATTGGAACAGGATCATTTAAATTTGCAGAGTGGGCTGTAGATAATTATGTACGCCTTGAAAAATTTGATGATTACGTTCCGTTTACTTCGGAGAAAAGCGGTTCATGGGGAGACAGAACGGCCGGCGTAAAGACAATAAAAATTTATTTCATTACAGATCCTCAGACACGTATAAACGGTCTGGAGACGGGAGAATATGATATTGCCGCGAGTCTCAGCTATACGGATATTCCCCGCCTGAAAGCAATGAACAGCACAAAAATGATAACCGAGAATTTCAACGTCCTTACAATCACAATGAACAAATCGAAAGATTCAATCATGAATAACGTGAAGTGGCGCCAGATTATCGGGTATGCAGTCAATCTTGATGAAATTATGGAAGGCGCAATACCGACTGTCGGGGATTACAAAGCATACAAAGCTGATGCGTCGTATTTCGGGCAGACTTCTCCATGGTATTCGGGAATGAAGCAGAACATAAGTTATGATCCCGGAAAAGCAAAAGTTCTTATTAAAGAAATCGGATATGACGGAACGCCTCTTAAAATGATGACTACAGAAGCGTATCCGGAATTTTATAACGCCACTCTTATTATGAAACAGCAGCTGGAGGCCGTTGGTCTGAAGGTTGACCTGCAGGTTATGGACTGGGGAACGATGCTCACCCGGCTTGGCGATACGACGACATTTGATCTGTATCCGATGAACTATCCGTTTGCGGACAATCCCGCTTCGAATATGACACTGATGAAAACAAATGCGTCAGGATTTACGAACGACCCGAAACTGAATGATCTTATGCTCCAGATGCAGGCTCTGCCTTCTTTTGACGCAGCAAAGAAATTCTGGAAGGAAACGATAGAACCGTATTGTTCCGATGAAGTTTTTATTATTAATTTGGGAAGTTATGACTACATATACGGAGTATCCGGTAAGGTTGAGGGATTTAAACCGTATTACGGTCTTGCATTATGGGGAGTGAAAGTCGCTCAATAGTAACATACGGGACTGTTCTCTTTTTTGACAGCTCCTGTTTACTTTCCGGAGGGGAAGAGAGGTATGGTATGGGGAAATTTATTGCTAAGCGTATAGGATCAACAGTTTGTACACTCCTTATTCTGTCTGTATTCATCTTTCTCCTGATTCATCTGACCCCCGGAGATCCTGCGCGGATTCTTCTTGGTTCGGATGCGTCGGCGGAATCCGTTGCACTTCTGCATGAAGAAATGGGACTGAACAGGCCTCTTTTTCAGCAGTATTTTTCCTGGGTCGGTAAAGCAGTGTGCGGTAATCTGGGAACGAGCTACACAAGAAACGGTACCGTTACTCATGCTATAAATCAGGCAATGGGACCGACTCTTGTTTTATCACTCTGGGCACTGCTGCTTTCAATTGTCATTGCCATAACAAGCGGTGTGTACGCTGCCCGGCGGAAGGGAAAAGCAGGGGATTCCGGTGTTATTGCTTTCTCCCTCCTTGGAATTTCGACTCCGTCTTTTTTGTTAAGTTTGTTCCTTGTCCTTATTTTTTCGGTCGGTTTAAAATGGCTTCCTGTCGCAGGATATAAATCTATTGCGGAGGCAGGACTCCTTATTCATCTGCGGTATATTATTCTTCCTGTCATATCTCTTGCGATGATGCAGGCGGCAGTCCTTACACGAATGACCCGTTCGTCTATTATCGATGTAATTAACAATGATTATATAAAAGCCGCTAAAGCGAAAGGTCTGGCGGAACGGGCAATACTGTACAAGCATGCTTTGAAAAATGCCATGATTCCAATATTAACGACAATAGGACAGACGTTTGCGCTTCTTTTGTCCGGAGCTGCCGTTGTGGAAACGGTGTTCGGCATTCCCGGAATAGGACAACTTATCGTCAGTTCCGTTACGAAAAGAGATTATCCTGTTATACAAGGAATAGTTCTTGTCATCAGTCTGATATATGTCGTTATAAATTTCGTTATTGATCTGCTCTATGGAGTTGTAGATCCGCGGATGCGTATAACTGCAAAACAGGAATAAGGCGGTATGAATTATGAATAATAAAGAAGAAAATATAAAACTTTCAAAGAAACAGCTGCATGAATACCGCCGTCTTGTTTTTATTAATTTTTTCCGTAAACGTCTGGTTTTTATGGGCTTTGTCGTTACGATGATACTTGCAGTTATTGCCGTCATAGCACCGTATATTGCACCGTACGACATTTATGATATAGATGTCATGAATAAACTGAAAGCTCCCGGTCATGTGCATATATTCGGTACCGACAATCTGGGACGTGATATTCTTTCGCGCACGTTGTACGGAACGCGCATATCGATGACGGTGGGATTAGCTACAGCCGCAATTACGTTTATGTGCGGAACAATGCTTGGAATTGCAGCCGGGTATGTTAAATTTCTTGACAATATCATCATGCGTGTCTGCGAAGGTTTGATGGCCATCCCGCCTATTCTTATGGCAATTGCGCTCGTAGCGGCACTTGGTGCTTCGGTTCAGAACGTTATTATTGCGCTTTCCATAGTGTATATTCCGACGGTCGCACGCGTGTCTCGTGCGTCGACAATTTCCGTCTGTGAGCTGACCTACATTGAAGCTGCCCGCGCAGAGGGTGCCGAACCGCTGCGGATTGTATTGCGCCATATACTGCCGAATATTATTTCGCCGGTCATCGTTCAGGTTACCTATATTTTTGCATCATCAATTATTATTGAAGCTGCATTGAGCTTTCTTGGTGCCGGCGTTCCCCAGCCTGCTCCGAGTCTCGGAAATATGCTCTATGAGGCGAAGTCCTACATATACAATGCATGGTGGATGACAATCTTCCCGGGAGTTTTCATGATATGCACGGTGCTCGGTCTGAATTTATTCGGAGACGGACTGAGGGATATTCTTGATCCCATGTCAAACTGATAAAGAGGAGAGTAAATAGTATGTTAAAAGCAGATATTTGTTATTACAACGGATCTATTTACACAATGGAAAAGCAGGGAGCGCGTGTAGAAGCGATTGCAGTTTTAAATGAGAAAATACTTTTCGCCGGAAGTTCCGCTGAAGCTCTTAAAATTCCAGCCGGACAGACTGTTAATTTGGAACATGCAGCAGTCATACCCGGATTTATCGACACTCACTGTCATATTGCGGAAGTTGCGGAGGCTCCGCTTCGTATTGATTTAATGCAGGCACGCAGCATACAGGATGTACTTGATACGCTTGCCGGACGGAAAAATAATGTTAAGAGCGGTGAATGGATAATCGCATGCAATCTTGACTGCGGTAAATTACGCGAAAAACGTTTTCCTGACAGATATGAACTTGATTCCGTCTCAAAGGATATTCCGGTTTTTATTCATGACATAGGACTGCACAACTTTATCTGCAACTCCATTGTTCTTGAACTTGCAGGAATTGACAGAGGATTTGATAAATCCGGCAGCGAACTGCTTGAACTTGATGATGACGGTGTGCCGACGGGCGTATGCCATGAGCACGGGCTTCTTGGATATCTGAATGCAAAAAGACCATCGATATTCGGAACAGAAGAAAAAGCGCTTGATGTCCTTTATAAAGTACTGAAGCAGTGTGCAGGAATGGGATTGACGACTGTTCACACATACGACGGGTTTGCAGGTTCTATGCTTGACGATTTTTCAGCATATCAGAAACTTGAACGAATCGGCAGGCTCCCCGTACGCATGATTCTAAACCGGAACATGCAGCGTGCGGTTAATAACGAGACAGGCGCCGTATCGGGATTCGGTAATGAAAAAATAAAATACGGTGCAATGAAATTGTTCGTCGATGGAACATATGCAGTCCGGTCCGCGTATCTGCTTGAACCGTATGCGGATAAAGCAGACTGGAAGGGCAGGCTGATTCATTCTCCTGCTGAATTGAAAATGCTGATGCACGATGCGTATAAAAAGGGAAATGATATTGCAACGCATGTCATAGGCGACGGTGCTGCGGAACTAGTTCTGAAAATAATTGAAGAAATATACGATCCTGAAAATCCGTGCCGTTTTACAATGATTCATTGTCATCTTGTTCACGAGTCGATGCGCCGCAGAATGGCAAAACTTCCGGTAGTGGCGGCGATGCAGCCTGTTTTTGTAAGTCTTTACAGTACCGGAACGATTGAAGAGCGGCTGGGAGCGGAACGTGCAAAAGATTTTCATGCTTTTAAATCAATGCAGGATGCGGGCGTCATGGTGACAGGAGGTTCTGATGCACCGTGCGCGGATCAGAATCCGATGAAGGGGATAGATGAAGCCGTAAATCGTATTTCATTTTCCGGTACGGTTTTCCAGCCGCAGGAACGTGTTTCCGTATACGATGCCGTCAGTTTCTATACGAAAAATGCGGCGTACTGCGGCCATGAGGAAAAAATAAAAGGGACGATTACGGTCGGGAAACTTGCCGACTTCATCACACTCGATAAAGATATATTTTCGGTAAAACGGGAAGATGTCGGTTCGGTAAAAGTGACCGGCACGTATGTCGGCGGGCGGAAAATTTTATAACACGAGGCAGTATTATGGTGCAGGCGGATGTTAATTTTGTTAATGGGAAAATATACACAATGGTGAGTGAAGGGGAGTCGGTTTCAGCTTTTTCAGTAATTGACGGAAAAATCGCAGCGGCAGGAACGTCGTCTGAAATTTCACAGATACCCGCGAAACAAACGATTGATTTAAAAGGAGCAGTCGTTCTTCCGGGATTTCAGGATACGCACTGCCATATAGCGGAAGCTGCAGAGGGGACTAAAAAAATCGATTTAAGCTCAGCATCGTCTATGGACGAAGTTATAGGTATGCTGAGCGATGCGTTGAAGAAAAAAACTGACGACGGATGGCTTACCGCTTATCAGGTGGATGCATCTCACTTGAAGGAAAACAGGCTGCCTGACCGTTTTGATCTCGACAAGGTTTCTGAAACCGTTCCGGTTTTTGTCAGTGCAAATTGTCTTCATAATTTTATGTGCAATACCGCAGCTCTGGAAAAAATCGGGAAAGACTGCTTAGCTGCCGCTCCGGAGAAAGGCCTGATGATTACCGATAAAAACGGCAGCCCGACTGGCAGATTCCTCGAACATGGCCTGCTCAAATATATAAACAAAGTTCGGCCCTGTGTGTTGAGAAACGACGGGGAATGCAAAGATGCTCTGGAAAAAACGCTTCTTGATTTTGCTTCAAAAGGGGTTACAACAGTTCATACCTACGACGGATTTGACGGAAGCGAGTGCGATTCCCTCGGCATGTACCAGATGCTGGAGCGGGACGGCAGGCTTCCGATCCGCGCAGTTCTGAACAGGCAGGGCGGCGTTAACAATTCCATAGGCGCTCTTTCAGGATTCGGAAATGAGCGGATAAAATACGGCGCAGTGAAACTGTTTGCAGACGGCAGTTTTTCCCAGCGTTCCGCATACGTAAAAAAAGAATACTCGGATCAGAAAAACTGGTACGGTATTCCGATTCGTACTGATGATCAGATGTTCGCCGCTGTTAATACTGCATATGAAAAAGGAAACGATGTTGCCGTACATGTTATCGGCGACGGCGCACTGGAACAAGTTCTGTCGATTATTAAAAAAATATATGATTCTGCCCGGCCTCAACAGTTCAGACTGATTCACATGCTGTTTGCCATGCCAGAACAGCTTGACGAACTTGCAAAGTATCCTGTGGTTGTCGACACGCAGCCGGTTTTTATACCTAATATGGGAATCCTCGGTAAAGCCCGCCTGGGTGCGGAACGTGCACGGTATCTCATCGCGATGAAATCAATGCTGGAGAGGGGAATTATTGTTTCAGGAGGAGATGATGCTCCTATAGCAAATAATAATCCTTTCGTCGGTATAAGATATGCAGTCACAAGGGAAACGTATCTCGGTTCGTCCGAACAGCTGTATCCGCAAGAATGTCTCAGTGTGTATCAGGCGGTATCGCTTTATACGAAAAATGCCTCGTACGATGCTCATGAAGAAAAACTGAAAGGAACTATTGAAATCGGAAAACTTGCAGATGCCATTGTAATCGACCGCGATATATTCAATCTTTCCGCAAAGGATATAAGCGGCATAAAAGTACTGGCGACATACGTCGGCGGAAAATCCGTAAAGGAGAAATAAGTATGGAAGAAACAGAACGAAAAAAACTCCTGGATGTAAGGAATCTAAAGACTTCCTTTCAAACAATGCGCGGATTGCAGATCGCCGTAAGCGGCGTCAGTTTTTCAATTGATAAAGGCGAGATCGTCGGAGTTGTCGGTGAGTCCGGCTGCGGAAAGAGCGTCACTTCAAAGTCGATTATGCGTTTGTATGATGAAAAGGCTGATGTCCGTTATGAAGGTCAGATATTTTTTGAAGGTGAAGATTTATTAAAAAAGAAAGAAAAAGAAATGGAATCGATCCGCGGTAACGGTGTTGCAATGGTTTTTCAGGATGCGTTGAGCGCACTTGATCCGCTTTATACAATCGGTGAACAGATATCCGAAAGTCTTATGCTTCATAAAGGTATGGATAAAAAAGAGGCGGGGAGAACGGCTGAGAACCTGCTTCGTCTTACCGGCATTCCGTCACCTGAAGTGAGGGTCAATTCCTATCCGCATGAAATGTCGGGGGGCATGCGTCAGCGTGCGATGATTGCAATGGCGCTTGCCTGTGATCCTAAGCTTCTTATTGCAGACGAACCGACAACTGCGCTTGATGTTACGATTCAGGCTCAGATTATCCATTTGCTTCTTGATTTGAATAAAAGTCTCGGAATGGGGATTATGCTGATTACGCACGATCTGGGTGTTATTGCCCAGACATGCCAGCGTGTCATTATTATGTACCTCGGTCACATTGTCGAACAGGGAACTATAGATGATGTTTTTTATAATCCCCAGCATCCTTATACGATTGGTTTGCTGAAATCAATACCCAGACTGTCGACACAGCGTAAATCGAAGCTGTACATAATAAAGGGTACCGTACCTGCGCTTGGTTCGGAAGTAAGGGGATGCCGTTTTGCGGACAGATGCCCGTATACGGAAGAACGATGCTGCGTGGAAAATCCGGAACTTGAAATTGTAAGTCAGACACAAAGTGCACGATGTTTTTATGCAGGCAGATTTACTGATTCGTATTTGTCAGGAGGAAGCGTATGAAAGCAGAAAATATCCTCGAAGTAAAAAATCTTAAAAAATATTTTTCCGTGCAGAAGACACTGCATATAGAGCCTAAGTCCGTAAAAGCTGTAGACGATGTCTCATTCTCAGTTGCCAGGGGCGAAACGTTCAGTCTTGTCGGAGAATCGGGCTGCGGGAAAAGTACGACGGCCCGCTGTATTCTCGGCCTGACTCATGCTACAGACGGGAGTATTTTGTTTGAAGGAAATGAATTAACAACGATGAAGCCCAGGGAGCAGCGGAGAAATGCATGCAGAATGCAGATGATTTTTCAGGATCCGTATCTTTCGCTTGATCCGAGAGTACCTGTTGGAAAAATTATTGAAGAACCGCTTGAAATTCATCACGTTGGCAAGAATAAGGAAGAACGTATGGAGATGGCGATGGACATCCTTGAAAAAGTCGGAATACGTCCCGATCAGTATTACCGCTATCCTCATGAATTTTCAGGCGGGCAAAGGCAGCGTATCGGAATTGCCCGTGCATTGATTCTCAAGCCGGAATTTATTATCTGCGATGAACCTGTTTCAGCTCTTGATGTGTCGATTCAGTCGCAGGTGCTGAATCTTCTCGAAGAGATGAAACAGAGACTGAATATGACATATCTCTTCATTTCCCATAACATGAGCGTTGTACGCTACATTTCGGACAGGATCGGTGTAATGTATCTTGGCCATCTTGTTGAATTTGCAGATACTGATGAACTGTTTTTAAATCCGCTTCATCCTTATACGCGGGCGCTGCTGTCTGCTGTACCCGAAGCGGATCCGCGGGTGAAGAAGGAACAGATACTTCTTGAGGGAGATATCCCGTCTCCGCTCGATCCTCCTTCGGGATGTGTGTTTCATAACAGATGTCCCCGGACAAAAACATACTGCGGCGATGCGGTTCCGTCTTTTACTGAAGTGAAGCCCGGTCATTATGTATCGTGCTTCTTGTCGCGTGAAATTGAATACTATAAAGGAGATACAGCATTATGATAATCGACAGAGTTAATTATTTTTCAGGCGCGCCGCTGGAAGAAAAGAACGGTTACAGCAGAATCGTAAAGGTCGGCCCCTTTATCTTCGCGGGCGGAACGACATCCGTGCAGGGCGACGGGTCTGTATACGGGGAGGGAGATTCCGCGTTACAGGCATCGTACATCTATCAGAAATTAATAAAATTGATAGAGAACGCCGGCGGCTGTGCCGAAGACGTGATTGCTGTAAAAAGGTATCAGACGCCTGAATTCGACAGCGCAGCTGCACGTACAGCATATTCCGATATATTCAAAAAAATACGTCCGTTAAATACCGCAGTAACAATTCATTCTTTGAACCGTCCTTCACAATTGTGTGAAATCGAAATGACCGCGGTTATAGGTTCAGCCGCCGGAAAAGAATGGAACGGTATTAATCTGGCACGCACAAACTATTCGTCCGGATCGCCTCTTGAAGACATCGTCGGATACAGCCGGATGGTGAAAGTCGGCCCGTTTATTTTTGTGGGTGGAACGACTTCCGTTCTGCCGGATGGAACTGTTGCCGGAGAAAACAGTTCCGACGCACAGGATGATTTCATTTATTCAAAACAGCTTAAACTGATTGAACAGGCAGGTGCATCAGCCGCGGATATCATCATTATAAAAAAATACGTTGCGCCCTCCTATTATTTGTACAAAGGTGCCGGCAGTTCCATTTGGACTGACGGCTTTGCAGGCAGAAAACCGGTATATACGGAAGTTCCGGTGCTGCGTCTTACAAGACCTGCGCAGCTGGAAGAAATCGAGATGATAGCAATTTCAGGCAGCGGTGGGAATGAAATCCGCTCTGAATGGGGGAAGTTCGATTTCCGCAGAGAGGCGTCTCTTCCTGATGTGGTAAAAGCAGGGCCTGTCGTTTACTGTGCAGGAACACAGGCACTCTGCGAAGACGGTTCGGTGGTGTATCCTGATGATTCCCTCAAGCAGGAATCGTACGCAATGGAACTGGCTTTTAAAAAGATGCAGCTGTTCAATGTAAAATCGGAAGATATAATAAAAGTAATGGCATATCGGAGTCCCGGTTATAAAGACCATAAATTAACTGCTGTGAATGATTTTTATGCTTCGACATTAAAACCTGTGAAACCGTTATATACGGCTGTAACAGCAGAACAGTTCAGCAGCAATCCGGGCATACTTTCACAACCTGAAATGTTCGCAATAAGTATGTAAAAAATACATCCGTGTATTTTTTACATGTACAGGAATTGGCCGTTCGGAAGAACAGCGGGGAAGCACAATTCCCGCAACGCAGGGGGCGCGCCTCCTGCGCTTACATATGTGTAAAAACAAAGCCCAGTGAAGGACTCAGGTACACCACGGCACGACAACCTTTGACTACCCACGACGCTGCGACATCTCGCGTCGTGTGCCTTGCGGCTCCTGCGCTCTACTTTAGTTAAAATAAAAAAGCCCAGGTAGTTCACGGCACGTCAAACATCCAACTACCGTTGCTGCCTTCCGGCTCTGGCGGGGTTTGCTGGCGTTCAACTGCATGACACCTGGGCATTACGGAAAGAGGGGGATTCGAACCCCCGGTACCTTTTGGGTACGCACGCCTTCCAAGCGTGTACCTTAAACCACTCGGACATCTTTCCA
>WSSedB1CaDRAFT_10000288_pt1 | contig 22704 bp, 15 predicted proteins | sample WetSurSB1Cattail_FD_9460 | JGI IMG/M metagenome (IMG submission 9460)
GCTGCCGGGACGGAGTTCCCGGCCGGAAAAGATGAAAACAACAACGAAATACTCTTTCAGGCGGACCATGATCTGGTGGTAACCGGTGTGCGGGTACAGGCGCTGCGAACACTCTTTTTCAAGCGGGACAGGCTGATTTCCCCTGAGCGGGAACTCAATTACGTAACCAGGGTGGTAACGAACCATATCCCGGCGCCGGCAAAAGGCGGGGAAACGGCAGCAGTTGCCTGGCCGCTGTTCGGGGAAGCGAGAAAAGACGCGGCACAGGTTCCGGGAGCGGGCGCCGACCTGGGCTTTGCCCTGGCAACGCCGGTACTGCTGCTCCGCGAGGGGTGGCGCACCCTTGAGATTACCGTTTGTTTCACCAGCCAATCGACAGAAAAGTCGCTTGTCAGCCATGCCGTGGCCAAACTGTGCGCTGGCGATACGTCGGAAGAGTCGTTTTTTGCCGTCTTCGGCGCCATATTCAGCCGCTATCTCCTGGCAAGTTGTGAAGTGCTCAGCACGGGAGACAAAGCGGCACTTCTCGAAAAGGCGCACCAATGCCTCTCCGCCGGTTCCCGTGCGGTCATCGACAACCTGCTGAGGCAGGACCGGCAGGATCTGTTCTGTACGCTCCTGCCGAAGATTTTTTCAGTGGACCTGACCGGAGAGCAAGGGTGGCACCAGGTCTCCGGTGTGGTGGTCAAACGTGTCTCTGCTGTGGGGCGCAAGATTCTGGACGGAGTGAAGTTCTCCTTTACCCTGGGACCGGATGTGGCGCCGATAGTCCCGTTTGCGGCCGAACTGCACGGTGAAGGGTATGAGACACGGTTGCCTGTCATTCGGTTCCGGATTAATGAGCTGGCGGATTTTTTCCCTTATTCGCTCTTTGATTGCATTGCCGTCAAGGAGTTTCAGGTCGAGGTGTCGGTCAAGGGAGTCACCCGGCTGCTTGCCTACAACAACCATGGCCGCTTGGACCCTACCAAGCCGTTTGCTCCGTTCGGACCGTTGCCGACCGGGAATTCGTACCTGGTGGTCGGCAATTATGAGGCTGCGGTTAAAGATCTGACAACGCTGAGCCTCAATGTCGAATGGGGCGATCTGCCGAAAAATCAGGATGGGTTCCAAGAGTATTACCAGGGGTACGAAACAGGATACTCCAACGACAGCTTCATTGCCGAACTATCGGTTATGCGCGACGGCAACTGGCTGCCCGAGTCCGGCTCCGGCTCCGGCGGCAGGGTCACCCTGTTCGACACGGCAGCCAATGGCGATGCCGTGTCGCCGCACAAGGTCCTGCCGGTCACTGCGCTTGCTTATTTCAAGCCGATTGAGCCATCACTTCCCGAGGAGCAGTTTCGTTACGATCTGCGGATCAGGGGTGGCTTTTTCAAACTCGCTCTTACCGGGCCGGACAGCGCCTTTGGCCATAAAGAATATCCGGCACTACTCACATCGGTGTTGACGGCAAATGCCAGGAAAAAGCCCAAACTGCAGCAGCCGGTCCCCAATGCGCCCTATACGCCGCTGATCAACCGGATTACTCTGGATTATGGCGCCAGCACTGTTATCAAGGCGGGAATCGATGCCGCAGCTGCCAGGAACAAGTACGCCGAAAAGCCGTTTCACATCCATCCCTTCGGTTTGGAGACGATCCGTGCTCATGGCAACAAACGGTTTCATCATCTGATCCCCAGTTATCAATTCGACGGCAATCTGTTCATCGGTTTCAGCGCCAACAGGCCGGGCGGGGTTTTGACCCTGTTCTTTCATCTGCGGGAAGACTCCAGCAGAGCGACCGCCGCCGATTCGCCGGAGATCGCCTGGTTTTATCTGGCATCCAACCAGTGGCAGCGCCTCAGTGCTGCCCAGATCCTTGGTGATACCACGGACGCCTTTTTGTCGTCCGGTATCGTGACCCTGGATATTCCAGCCACTATCGACAAGCGGAACAGCATCATGCCGAACGATCTGTACTGGCTCAAACTCTCGGCTGCAAAGGATCTGGACTCGTTTTGCAGTGTCTATGGGGTGAGCGCGCAGGCATTGCTGGTTTCTCGCTGTACCGGCGGCAGCGAACGGGAGGTGGCGGCGCACACCATTCCCGCCGGTACGATCCGCGCGCCGCTCAGAACCATTCCGGGGGTTGCGCGGGTCAGTCAGCCTGTCGATACGTTCGGAGGCCGGCGCCAAGAGGATCTGGCGCAGTTGAAGATGAGGGCCGGCGAACGCTTGCGCCACAAGAACCGGGCCGTGCTGCCGTGGGATTACGAACGGCTGGTTCTGGAACGGTTTCCCGAGGTGTTCAAGGTCAAATGCTTCTCGACCATGAGCAGCAAAGAGGAACGGCCACGTCCGGGGAGCGTGCTGCTGGTGGTCGTTCCCAGGAAGAAGGAGTGTAGCGATGCCTTGGGGTTCGACCCGATGCTGAATGCGGTCGAACTCAACCATATCCGTGCTTTTGTGCGGCGCCATGCATCGCCGTTCGTTACCGTGGAGGTGAGGAATCCGGTCTACGAGCAGATCCAGGTGCGGTGCAGCGTCGTTTTGACCAAACAGGCGGAGGTGAGACGCGGCTATTATCTGGCCAAGTTGAATCAAGCCGTGGTCGATTACATCTCTCCCTGGTGCGAAATCGGTTACAAGGTCCGCTTCGGCTGGTGCATCCGGCGCACGGATATCGAGTCGTACATCCGCAACCTGGAATATGTGGAGTTTGTGACAAGGTTTTCCATGCTTCATATCAGCGAGGAGCGGAGCGGGAATTACACCTTGGGCGATACGGCGCGCTTGGCTTCCGGCGTTTTGCCGGACGAAGAGGGGGAGACAGTTGACGAAATCCGCCCGCACTACCCGTGGAGCCTGGCCATACCGGTCAGGGAACACCATATTGAAACCGGCTCGTCGCTCCGGTCGGTTGCAGCGAAAGCAACCGGAATAGATCAACTTAAAGTCGGTCAAACCTTTATCATAGGTGCCTGAGAGCCATGGCTAAGAGAAACAGAGATACCTTAAAGAACTTTTTTAAAAAAGGGGCGCTTCCTTCCGAGGATCAGTTCGGCGATCTGATCGATTCATCGGTGAACATGGTTGATGAAGGTTTTTCCAAAACCCCGGAAAACGGCCTGGAGATCGCTTCCCTCGGCGAACACGATACGCTGGTCAGTTTTTTTCAAGGAAGCGATTCCGAACAGCCAACCTGGACCATGGCCCATAATCACGGCGGCGACAATTTGCTGTTCAGCGGCGGCGAAGATAAGGCGGCCTGCCCGTCATTGGCGCTTTCCCCAAAAGGCCGGGTCGGTGTCAACACCGGCGCACCGGAATGGGATCTGGATGTCAAGGGTGTGATCCGGGCCGAAGGGCGGATAGGCAGCAACCCCACTACGGAGACGGCGATACCGGCCAACGGCAAGTGGCATTCTATTACCGAGCCGCTTACTGGCTGTCATGCCTTTGAGGTGATGGCCGGAGCCGGCAAGAAAAAGAGCGGCAAATATGCGCTCATGCACGCCATTGCCGTGAATACCTTTAATCCGGGCGGGTTTTTCTTCAACCTGTTCAATCTGAAAAAACGGATTCGCTACAGTCAGTCTTACTATTATTCACTCGGGGATAAGCTGAAGCTGCGCTGGCATCAGGAGGGTCCTCATTACTATCTGCAAATCAGGACCAATACCGATTATGGCGAAGGGATTCGCATCACGTGCTACCTCACCAGGCTTTGGTTCGATGAGGAGATGCGCGGGTCCTGGGATTATCAGGAGTAGGCATTAGTGGCCGAGAGCATAAGCATCGACAGAAAAAATAGCGACAAGGACGAGTACGGTTTCGAGTGCCTGAAACGCGAAGGGTTGCGGCTTGTCCAGGAGCTGTCGGGAAACGTCTGGACCGACTACAACCACCATGATCCGGGCGTGACCATACTCGACCAGGTTTGCTATGCGCTGACCGACCTGATCTACCGGACAGATTTTCCTGTGGCAGATTTTCTCACCGGCGACGATGGGCAGATCGACTTCGGCGCTCAGGCGTTGCATCCGCCGGAAGAGATTTTCCCCTGCCGCCCGGCCACCTTTGACGATTATCGCAAGCTTATCTTAGACCGCCTGCCGGAAATCAACAATGTCTGGCTGTCCCAGTCGACGGATGCCGACGGGAGCGGTCTCTTCCGTATTGCGGTTCGGCTTGGGCCCGATGCAGCCCGGCATGAGAATGAGGTCGTAGAGAGGGTCAGGCGGGTATATTGTCAAGCCAGGAACCTGTGCGAAGACCTGGCCGGGGTAACGGTAGTCAAGGAAGAGGAGTGCGAGTTGCACGCCCGGATCGAAGTGACCGGCGGAGCGGAACCGGCGGATGTCATGGCCGGGATCTATCATGCTTGCTCGATGCACATCGCCTCAGGCATCAGGCCGCATCGCCTTGACGAATCGCTGGCATCCGGTTTAACGCTCGATGAACTGTTCGACGGTCCGGCCACCGAGCATGGTGTTGTCTGGGACAGCGAGCTGGACAATGACGGAGAGGAGATCCTCATCGCCGATCTTTTCGCCGTTATCAAAGAGGTTGCCGGGGTAAATAATGTCAAGCGTCTCTGGTTGAGAAAAGGGGGGCAAGATTACTTCGACGCCATCGAGAACGAACGGGAAACGGCCATGCTCCGCCTGTGTATTCCCGCGCGTCCGGAAGAGATCGGCGTGCGCTTGGAAAGCGCCAGCGGCAGAGATTTGTCAGTCCCGTTCAAGGAGTTCAGGGCGCGGTTCAACGATCTTGATTTTATGCACCGCTCGTTGCGGCACTCTCCGGATGACCTGTCGGCGGTCTATCCTCTCCCCCAGGGAGTGCGGCGCAACTTGCAGGATTATTACTCGATTCAGAATCAGTTTCCGGCCGTTTTCGGCATCAACGCCTACGGTGTGCCCGAATCGGCCCCGGACGATGTGAAGGCGAGGGCGGCGCAACTGAAGGGATACCTACTCCTTTTCGATCAGATCATGGCCAATTACACCGCGAACCTGCAGCAGATCGGCAAACTGTTTGCCGGCGGCCAGACCGGTTGCCAGACCTATTTCTCCCAGGTGGTAGAAAACAAGGGGAATCCCCCCCTTGACCGGATCTATCCCGAGGATCCCGCCCGGACTTTGACCGCCCTGATTCACCAATACGATGCTTGCCATGACCGGAAAAGCCGGGTACTGGATTACCTGCTGGCGCTGTACGGAGAAACCTTTCCGCAGCATACCCTGAGCAGTTTCACCAGGTATGCCGTGCCCCACGAGATCGAAGAGGCGTTGCTGAGCGCCAAGACGGCATACCTGCGGTCGGTGGTGACTGTCGGCAGAGACCGGGGTGGTGCATTTGATTACAGCGAAGCCCCAAGCAATATGGGGAATGTTGCCGGATTCAAACAGCGAATCAGCCTGTTGCTCGGATTCAACGATTTCCTGCACAGACCTTTGACCCAGTCGATTGCCCGCCACAACCTGCATTTGAAGGCTGTTCCGGCAGATAAAGCTGCTGACGGCGATATGCCTTGGTTTGCACTGACGCCGGCGACAATCGATGTCGAGCAGGAGTTCGAGAGTGTGCCGTTGATCATAGCCGCCAAAGCGGTCGACGTGGAACTGCTGTTGGAAGAGTGCCGCGGGCTGCTGCCGGGGCTGGACGCCATTTTCCCGGAACAGCTTCTGCGGAGCGGAGTTAGCCTGGATAACTTCCGGATGGCGGAACAGCGGGACAAGGGAGCGGTTTCAGTTGTGTTCAAGGACGAAAATGCCGGGGCCTGGCGCAACCTGGCCTTGTTTCCAGGCGTAGCAAGCGCCATCAATACGGTCAATGCGCTGCGGCGTCTCTGCATTCAACTCAATGTAGCGAGCGAAGGAGTGCACGTCCTTGAGCATATTCTGCTGCGTCCCATGGCTGCGCCGCAGCATCGGGAAACGGCTGCCGCGGATTTCTACTCATTCAGGATGAGCCTGCTGTTTCCGGCCTGGAGCGCCCGTTGCCACGACAGAAAGTTCCGGGAAATGGCGGAACATGTTGTTAGGATGAATGCACCGGCCCATATCTTTCCGGATATTTACTGGCTTGATTTTCAGAGCATGAGCCGTTTCGAGCGACTGTACAAGGAGTGGCTGGAAAGAAAGTGCGCCGGGGCCGGCCACGTGCAGTTGGACGCCGCCGCCAGTCAGATTATCGATTTTCTTTGCCGCTGCTGTGGCACGTGGCGACCGGTGGACCGGGAAAAGGAAGCCGGCACCGCCCATGGATAATCGACATGTCATAGAGCAGGCTGTGTTCGATATCCGCTTTGGTTCGGAGGAGCAGGCTTTTGCGCAACAGGGCGATATGGGGGCATACATCAAGGATGGCTTGCTGCTGGTGATTGACGAGGTTTTTATGGAGCTATCCGAGCCTGGATTGGTATTCAGGTTTGATCGCCTGGAGATCGATCTGGGATTGGTCGGCTATGATACGCATCGCAATGAGTGGAAACGGCGGTTGCGGGAGCAGCTCCAATCGGCTTTGGCGACCCAGCTTGTTCCGGTTGGGCGGGAAAGGGGAGGGGCGCTTCAGGGAGTTATCACCCGGCGGCAAAGTGAGTTGCAACGGCTTCAATTCTTTCTGGAGCGAGGTTATATGCCGTGGCATGCGGAACAGCCGGATAGCTTGGTTCTTGATGAGCTACTGCTGCGGGTGTTGCAGAACGACAGCGACCGGTTGTTGGAGTTTATCCGGAACGCCGACAACAAGGAGATGGTGCTCAACAGGATTGTCAACCAGTTTTCCGCCACCGTGCTGACCGGGTTGGTGCGGATGATCCGGGCCTACTCGGGGAATTTGCCGGCCGAGCTGCTGCAAATAGTGGAACAAGAGATGCCGGTTGAGACGAACGCCGCGCCCAATGACGCTGTAGAGGCAACTCAGATGACACAACTGCGGCGGCGCATTGCCGATGCCTTGCTAGCCGGGGACGCAACCGGGATACGTGCCGAATGGCCCGGTTTGTGCCGTGTCTATCCGCACGTGTTGCTGCATGAGTTGCGCGGTCATGGCCGTCGGGCGTCGGTGCGCCGCAAGATCGCCGATGGTTTCCCCGAAACGATGCTCAAGGAGATCGTTCTTCTGTTGGAGCCTGGCGAAGCGCCCTTTATCGAGGAGGTCGCGGAGAAGCCCGAGTTGTTTCGTCAGGCATCGTCCCGGCTGCAAGATGATGGCGATGTCATCAAAAAGCGGCTGTGGGAGTTCACCCTCGGTTACCTGCTGGAGGAGCGGGGAAGCTTGTTCAACAGGAAATCGTATCTGGGGAGCATGGCCCGCCGGATGGCGGCCTATGGCACTCTCGACATCCGGGAGCTGCTGGCCGGCATGCAGCGGGTATTGGTCAACCTGGAAGTTGTCACTCCGTTGAAAAACGAGCTGCTGGAGGTGATCGACACGCTTGCCGAAGAGGCGGGGTTGGAATCGCCGGTTGCCGGGGAAGACCGGTTGAAAACAGAAGAGCAGGCGCGGATGCAGGACTTGCGACAGCGGATCGGCAGGGCGTTACGGCACGGAACTCCTGAAGAACTGGCCGAGGTCTGGCCCCGGTTGCTGCGCGACTATCCGCAACTGCTGATCCGGGAACTGTGGCGGTTCGGCCGCGAGGAAGCTGTGCGCCGCAAGATTGCCGAGGGTTTTCCCGAAACGATGCTCAGTGAGATAGTTCTGTTGTTGGAGCCCGGCGAAGCTTCCTTTATCGAGGAGGTCGCGGAGAGGCCCGAGCTGTATCTCCAGGCATCATCCCGTCTGCAAGATGATGGCGAAGTCATCAAAAGGCGGCTGTGGGAGTTCACTCTCGGTTACCTGCTGGAGGAGCGGGAAAGCCTGTTCAACAGGAAATCGTATCTGGGGAGCATGGCCCGCCGGATGGCGGCCTATGGCACTATCGATATCCGGGAACTGCTGGCCGGCATGCATCGGGTATTGGTCAACCTGGAAGTTGTCACGCCGTTGAAAAACGAGCTGCTGGAGGTGATCGACGCGCTTGCAGAAGAAGCGGGGCCGAAACCGCCGGTTGCCGGAAAAAATCAGCCGAGGACCATCGAACAGGCGCGGATGGGGGATTTGCAACAGCGGATCGACAGGGCGTTACGGCACGGAACTCCTGAAGAGTTGTCCGAGGTCTGGCCCCGGTTGCTGCGCGACTATCCGCGGCTGCTGATCCGGGAACTGCGACGGCTCGGCCGCGAGGAAACTGTGCGGCGAAGGATTGCCGATGGTTTTCCCGAAACGATGCTCAGTGAGATCGTTCTGTTGTTGGAGCCTGGCGAAGCTTCCTTTATCGAGGAGGCCTTGGAGAAGCCCGAGCTGTACCGTCAGGCCTCGTCCCGGCTGCAAGATGATGGCGATGTCATCAAAAGGCGGCTGTGGGAGTTCACCCTCGGTTACCTGCTGGAGGAGCGCGGGAGCTTGTTCAACAGGAAATCGTATCTGGGGAGCATGGTCCGCCGGATGGCGGTCTACGGCACTATCGATATCCGGGAGCTGCTGGCCGGTATGCAGCGGGTATTGGTCAACCTGGATGTTGTCACTCCGTTGAAAAGCGAGCTGCTGGAGGTGATCGACACGCTTGCCGAAGAGGCGGGGCTGGAATCGCCGGTTGCCGGGGAAGATCAGCCGGGGGCCGTCGAACAGGAGCGGATGAAGGATTTGCAACAGCGGATCGGCAGGGCGTTACGGCACGGAACGCCTGAAAAACTGGCCGAGGTCTGGCCCCGGTTGCTGCACGACTATCCGCAGTTGCTGCTCCGGGAACTGCGGCGGCTCGGCCGCGAGGAAGCGGTGCGGCGGAGTATTGCCGATAGTTTTCCCAAAACAATGCTCAGGGAGATCGTGCTGTTGCTGGAACCGGTTGGAGGTGACTTCATCGAACAGGTGGTCGGCCACCGGGAATTGTTTCGCCAAGCCGGTGCTTTTACCCAGGAAAGCGGAGATAGGGGCGGCAAGCGGCTGTGGGAGTTTACCCTCGGCTACCAACTGGAAGAGCGAGGCAGCCGGTTTAATAAAAAATCGTACATGGCAAGCCTTATCCGGCAGATGGCGGCGCACAGCAACCTGGACAGCCTCACCCTGTTGAAATCGGTATACCAGGGGTTGGTGGAAAGTGCCTCGACAAATTCGCTGTTTGGCGAACTGCTGGAGTTGATCGGAGAACTGGTCAAGGAGGAAATATCCCGGCCAGCGGAGGAGCGCGAGCCGCCGGAAAGCGTTCCGCACCGTGGCAGCGCCTTGGCGGAGCAGTTGCGCCTGTGGCTGATCCGGGGCGCGTTACCTGCCCGGGAGGGCAGAGTGACCCGGTTGCTGGACGAGCTTGCCGCACACCATCCGGGACAGCTGTTGCGGCTGTTTAACGATCTGCGGAGAGGTGATCCATTCCAGCTCACGGTGAATGGCTCCCATGGCGCTGAGGAACTGCACCGTATAATCGAGCTGTTCCTGCTGCTCGTGCATCGGGTGGATCAGGAAAAGCGGACAAACTTCCTGGGTGCCATCGACGATTGGGCTATCCGGTCCGGAGATGCCGGGCGTTTTCTCGGGCAGGTATTCGAACTGCTGCTGCATGATCAGCCCATCGATTGCGAATCACTTATGAAAGAGCAACGGGGAGAATTGGCGAAAAACACTGCTGCTCAGGCGCCGGTTGACACCACTTCGCTTATCTGGAAGCCGGATGACGCGGTCGAAGAGATCTCCGAAGAAATCTACGTCACCAATGCCGGCCTGGTCTTGGCAACCCCGTATCTACCACGGCTCTTTACCATGCTCGAACTGTTGGATACATGGCTGTTTATCGATGCTCACGCTGCCGAACGGGGAGTCCATCTGCTGCACCATCTGGCCGAGAGGGGAACCAATGCGGCGGAACCGCTGCTGGTGCTCAACAAGATTCTCTGCGGACTCGCGCCGGAGACCCCGGTTGTCCGGGAACTCGCCATCGACGACCGGGAAAAGGAGATTGTTGACGGTATGATCGCCGGCATGATCGCCAACTGGCCGGTGATCGGCGCCACCTCGGTGGACAGCTTCCGCGAATCGTTTTTGCAACGCGAAGGGGTGTTGCGGTTGAAAGACGACGGCTGGCATCTGTTGGTGGAGCCGAGGGCTTATGACCTGTTGCTGGACCAGATCCCGTGGAACTTCTCAATCATCAAGCACCCATGGATGGTTCAGGCTCTCCATGTGGAATGGCGGCACGGTCTATGACAAGCGAACAGGCAAACGCCGGCGCTTTGGAAAAGGAGCTCACCTGGTTCAATACGGTGCTGGAGACGCGTATCAGCTCCTATTTCCAGCAGCCGGGCGATCATGCCGATATTTATGCCATCGAACCGCCGCCGTTGACAGGGGATCCATCCGAATATGGCCGTCTGGTGCAAGAATACGGCATGACCTTTGATGAACGGATCGTGCTGATGTTGGCGTTGATTCCGCATATCCGTCCGCAGTTGCTTGATACGCTGTTCATTCGCAATAAGAATTTCGATCGCGGTTTTACCGAGTTCGGTGGCTGGAAGGGGACTATCCACGGCGGTTTTCTCCCAACCTGCGAAACCGCTGCATTCATCCTGGCCGGAAGCGACCTGGCAAAGCGGTTTGAAGTGGCCAGGCTGTTTGAGCCGGATCATTTCTTTGCCCGGAAAGGGATGATCCGGCTGGATAACCATGCCAACGGTGAACCGCTTTTCAGCGGTTCCCTGTGCATTACCACGGAATACCTGCAACGGTTTACCTCCGGCGTATGCCACAAGCCGGATTTTACGATGAACTTCCCAGCCAAGCTGATTACGACCGGACTCTCCTGGGACGATTTGGTGCTCCCTCCCGACGTCTTGGAGGATATCGAGAGCATCAATACCTGGATCAGTGATTCCCGGATAATCATGGAAGAGTGGGGGCTGAAAACAACTATCAAGCCGGGGTACCGGAGCCTGTTTTATGGCCCGCCGGGCACCGGCAAGACCCTGACTGCAACCCTTATCGGCGCTTTCAATGGCGTGGATGTATACCGGATCGACCTCTCCATGGTGGTCTCAAAGTTTATCGGCGAGACGGAAAAGAACCTGGCCAGTGTGTTCGATCAGGCGGAACACAAGAACTGGATACTCTTTTTCGATGAGGCGGATGCCCTTTTCGGCAAAAGGACCCAAACCTCCAGTTCCAACGACCGCTATGCCAACCAGGAAATTTCCTATCTCTTGCAGCGTGTGGAGGATTTCCCGGGTGTGGTGATTCTGGCTACGAATCTGAAGGCCAATATCGACGAGGCGTTTGCACGGCGTTTCCAGAGCGTGGTCTACTTCCCCATGCCCGATTCGGATCAACGCCTCAGGCTGTGGCAGGGTATGCTGGGCAAGAGCCCGCCTCCCATGGCCGACGACGTCAGCCTGGAACGGCTGGCGGATGATTTCGAACTTTCCGGCGGGGCGATCACCAACGTGATTCGCTTTGCAGCCATAAAGGCTCTCAGAAGGAGCGAACGTTTCATCACTCAGGGCGATCTGCTGAAAGGGGTGGCACGTGAATTGATGAAAGAGGGAAGGACAATGCAGCCATCATGACGAGATTTTTATTGATCGACATAATTTCGTGGATCCTGCCCAGGAAGAGTCTGCACCTGGCTGTAACGCTACTGATGCTGTCCTTGGCAGTCATGTCCGCCGTTTCTGCGTCCGCGCAGAGTGTTCCGGACGTCTCGCCGGTGGATTGCGGCTGCTTGCCCACAAAGGAAGAGTTCATAAAAATTGATTACGGAAAGGAAACGATCAAAAAAATCCAGCGATGTCTCAAGGAGAAAGGTCTTTTCAATGCTCCCGCTCATGGTGTCAAGGGGCCGATAACGATTGCCGCGCTGGAGAAGTATCATGCGCAAAAAACAGCCGTGGGCGTGGGCGCGTCCGGCGCCAAGCCGGCCAAGGTCGATTGCAACGCCCTGCCTTCCAAAGAGCAGTTCGTAAAGCAGTCGTACGATGCCGATAAGATCAAGATCATTCAGGGGTGTCTGGCGGCAAAAGGGTATTACAAGGGCGCGATCAATGGCCAAAAGGGACAAGCGCTTATCGATGCTCTCGGCAAATCGCAAGCAGAACGCATAGTCCTGAAAAGAGCAACGGGGAAGGTCTCTTGCGCAAATCTACCGTCCCAAAAAACATTTATCAAAGGGAGATACGACAAGAAATCGATCGAGATCATCCAGGGGTGTCTTTGGGAAAAAGGATATTACACCGGTCCCATTGACGGACTAAAAGGGCCATTGACCATAGCCGCGTTGGGTAGATTCTCCGGGGGGGAAAGCGTGCTTCCTTCGTCAATCAAGCCGGGTGGGCCGTTTGTCGTTTTTTCCCTGACAAACAACGATTTCGAGGAGATGAAGGCGGCGAACGGGATTCTGGACACGCTTCAGGAACTGAAAGGCGAGGAGTACGCGAGCAATGATGAACTGAAAGAAAAGGTGCGGCAGGCTCTCAAGGAGGTGACCGACCTGTACGATAAATCCCTGTCGATGGCGCTCAACCATGTCGAACAGTTGAAGAGCCCCATACTGACCGAACAGGATATCAAGGATATCAAGGAGGCTGACCCGGATGTCTCCGACACCGTGATTGGATCTTTGCGGGAGCTACAGGACGAAAAGTTCTCCGAAAAAAGCTTGCTGGTAAGGGCAGTCAACACAAAGCTCAACGAAATAAGCGATCCATACCGGTTCCTGCTGACCCCGATCCTGAAAGATGTGAATGGTCTTGCCACCAACACGTTACCCGACCGGTTTTTTGCTGATTTGGAAGCGAGGCGTATTCCGGCGGCGGTTCTTAAGAAACTGAAACGGATTCAAAATGTTGAATATACCAACAGCAGACTTTTCGTGAATGCCCTGGAAACCAATATTCTTAATCCCATGAAGAACAACAAGGAGATAGATCAGGCTGCGTTCGATATGTACGAATCGCTGCTGCTGGCTAAGGCGGCAAAGGAGCATTTGTTCGATAAGTCGAAACAGGTTCAATGGAGCGGCGGATCCAGCGGCTGCTACCTGGACGATTTTTCCGGCGTTGTCTATGGCTTTTATCCATTCTGGCTTTCCGGCGGCAAGCAGAAGCTTGACTTTAGCGCGCTCACCCGGGTCGGTTATTTTGCTGTGACGTTCGATGAAAAAGGGGAAATTGAGCGGCACGACTGGCAGCCGGAACGGGCCACCAGCTTCATCAACAAGGCTCGTCAGTACAGGACCAAAATAGATCTGGTCATATACCGCAACGATTGGCAAAACTGGTCGAAATTTGTTGCCGCCAGGAAGACGTCGTTTAGCGAAAAACTGACCAACAGTATTGTCGATGCGGTCACCGAAAAAGTGACTGACAGCGCCATGGAACGGGTGAAAACGATACTGTCGTTGGGTAGCAGTCGGCTTCCGGCCATGGGTGATGGCGTGACCCTGTTTTTCGACGGCTATCCGGAAGACACAACTTCGGCCGAGTTCTTCCGGATGTTCGTCAAAAATTTGCACACAAGACTTAGGGCCGCCAACAAGCTGCTGAGCGTCGTGCTTCCCATGCAGGCGCTTGGCAAAATTGCCGAGTTGAAGGGCGACGCGGACTTTTTCCTGATCCTGATGGAGGAGCCGACCACGGATACAAAAAAGCGGTTGCGTCAGGAGGTGGAAAACCTCTTCAAAGGCGCCGAGCGCAGAAGCGTATTGCGTAAAATCGTGCCGGTGATTACTCCCGCGGGCCATGATTTCGATAACAGTACGGAACAACAGCTCAAAGACGACCTGATATATTACCAGGACAATTTTGGCGGAGTCGGTTTCTGGCCACTCCCTACGAGCAGGGATAACGGCGCAACCGAGCTGAACAACCTTGTCAGGGCTACCTTTGCGCTAAATGGCAGTCAGGATTTCTTCCAGAGCAGATTGCACCGCGGCGCACCCTGGTTCGGCAGGATTGTAGGTCCGCACCGCTGGGCGTTTCGCATCACCTTTGATATCCTGCTGATTGTCCTGTTGACCTATGCGGTTCTTGCTTTCTGGATTTTCGAACTTCGGGAAATCTTTCGTAAATATTTCTGGTGGTTTGTCGCGATGGGCGCTTTGGCGCTGCTGACCCAGACCTGCCTGTTCCTCTGGGACCCGTACTGGAGAGGCAAGACAACCGGCATACTGGCCTTGCTGCTGATAGCCGGTGTTTTAGTGACGGTGTGGGGATATGTCCGAAAGATGAAGCAGGTTAACCTGCCGTAAGGGGGGATAGTATGGAACGAGTTCAGAAAGAGCAAGCAAGCCGCGATGCCGCCAACGCCGGCCATGTAGCGCAGGGAAAAACCGTCCAGATCCCGGCTCAAACGGAGGCCGCCTCCCGCATCGACAACAGCCCCCGGATTGTTGCTCAGGCTAAGCTGCTGCAAGGGATGTTCGGGGACGCGGCGCAACTGCAAGAGGCGGAAGAGGAACCGTTGCAGGGGAAGTTTGCGGCGGTGCAGATGAAAGGTGAAAGACCTGGATTTTTGAGCACATATAATTCCAATAGCTTTATTGCGCAACGTTACCAATATATTAACAGTAGTCCTCCTAGTACAAAGGATTCGATAATATATGGCATATATAATATGACCAGCGGAACATTAGGCAATTGCATATACGTTGGTCAAACAATAGGGGATAGAGCAGGTACTCGTTTCATAGAGCATGTAAAGAATGATTCAGATATGCCATGGTATGGGAAAGACTATAGTTCCAACGATTCAGATGATTGGCCTTATGTTCCTTTGACTTTAGAGGCTCTAAAAGATGTTACAAAATTCGAAGTTACTGCCGCCGAGCAATGGTGGATTGAGGATAAAAGTAAAACAACAACTCTTAAAAATAAAATCAATGCTATGACCAAGGATACATTTAATCAATATAAAGTAATAACTAACAATTATGACTACAATAAAATATCCGTATCTGCCACATGGAAACCTAGTGCATGATGCTTTGGTTTATACTGATAGATTCTTCTGTTTGGGTCTTTAAACAAGGAGTGAGATATGGAACGAGTTCAGAAAGAACAAGCAAGCTGTGATGCCGCCAGCGGCGAGCAGGTACATCAGGTGTCAAGCCTACTCATTTGACATCGTTTCTTGATAGGCTTTTACTCTGATCAGCCACTACGATCATCAAAGGAGGAAAGCCATGGACAGGCCGTTACGAATTGAATTTCCCGGCGCACACTACCACGTCACATCGAGAGGAAACGAACAGAAGGATATATTCAGGAGCCAGAAAGACAGGGAACAGTTTCTTTCGTACCTCGAATCGTCCGTAGTGAGATATGGCGCCGTTATCCATGCATACTGCCTGCTGCTGGAGACCCCTTCCGGCAATCTGTCGCAGATCATGAAGCACATTAACGGTGCATACACCAACTACTTCAACATCAAAAGAAAATGATCCGGCCACCTATTCCAGGGACGTTACAAAGCGATACTGATAGACGCCGACACATACGCGAAGGAACTCTCCCGCTACAGACATCTCAATCCGGTACGGGCGAAAATGGTAGCCAAGCCGGAAGAATACCTCTGGTCAAGCAGGTATTTACCTCTGTCATAAATACAGCGGAGCCGGTCTGAAGGAAATAGGAAAACACTTCGGCATTGGAGAATCGGCGGTGTCGCAGGCAAGCCGCAGGTTTGCGCTGGTTCTTGAAGAAGGCGGGGAATTGAGGGGACTTATGGAAAAGATGCTGGCAAAACTGGATTTGTCAAAAATGCAAATGGAACTGTAGAAATAGAAGGACAATGAACCTGATCGAGAAGGCTACCATCATCCATTATCACCGGCACCGCATTGACGCGTTTGGCGAGGGAACGGTCGGAGCGCTCGGGTGGAGGCACGAAGAGAGCCAGGTGAAACGTTTCGAGGCGCTCTCTTCCGTGGGGAACCTGAACGGCGTCTCTCTAATGGATATAGGGTGCGGATACGGGCATCTCAAGGGTTTTCTGGATGAAAGGTTTCACGGTTTCAGCTACATCGGCATCGACCAGATGCCGGAATTCATCAGCGGAGCGATAGCCCTGTACGGCCAGAGGCCAAGCTGCTATTTCTGTCTGGCGGATTTCACTTCGGAGGAACTCCCGAGAGTTGACTACATATTCGCCTCCGGCGTCCTGGGATACCGGTGCGAAGCAGAAGATTTCCTTTTTTCGATGATCGGAAAAATGTTCGCGGCGGCAGACAGGGCACTCGCCTTCAACATGCTGGACGCGGCGATATTCCCCCGGCACGAATTGTTGACGGGTCACGATCCTGAAGAGGTGCTGGCCTTCTGCCGAACCCTGTCGCCGGAAGTGAAGCTCGTCAGGGACTACCTGGAGGATGATTTTACGGTGTTGATGTACAGGGACCGATGAGTTGTACTCTCTCGCGTCAAGGCGGGAGAATACAATTCAACTTATTTTTCCACCTGTGAAAGCGAGGTTAAAATGGAACGGGTTCAGAAAGAAAACGGCGGCCGTGATTTCGCAAGCACAAGTCGCGTTGCGCAGGGAAGATTTGCGCGGGATGCCGCGCAAATCGATGTCGTCTCACGCATAGACAACAGTCCCCACATGATTGCGCAGCGTAAGAAACTGCAGGGCATGTTTGGCGGCACGGTACAGTTGCAGGAGGCGGAAGAGGAATCGTTGCAAGGAAAGTTTACGGCAGTACAGCGGGTGGAGGAAGAAGAGCCCGTGCAAGGAGTGTTCGCAACAGTGCAGCGAGTCGAAGAGGAAGAGCTTTTACAGGGGAAGTTTGAGACTGTTCAGAGGGTCGAGGAGGAAGAACTGCTGCAAGGTAGATTCGTAACGGCGCAACGGACCGAGAAAGAAGAGGAACCGTTGCAGGGGAAATTTGCCGCCACAGCCACTGCCCAATTGGAACAACAACCCACCGCCAAACCCAACAATACCGGTCTGCCGGACAATCTCAAAACCGGCATCGAATCCCTTTCCGGCATCTCCATGGATAGTGTCAAAGTCCACTACAACTCGGCCCAACCAGCCCAACTGAACGCTCTGGCGTATGCGCAGGGAACGGATATTCATGTTGCGCCGGGCCAGGAACAGCACTTGCCGCATGAGGCGTGGCATGTGGTGCAGCAGGCGCAAGGGAGGGTGCAACCGACGATGCAGATGAAGGATGGAGTGCCGGTGAATGATGATGCCGGGTTGGAGGCGGAGGCTGACCGGATGGGCGTGGCGGTGATGCAATCAGCCTCCTCCGGCCACATGCCTGACACGGCGATCATCTCCAATAATGCTGTTTCTCAATGCGATCAATAATCGCGTTCCGCCGACTTTTGTCACTTCATTGGGATTTATACGAGAATCGCGTTCCGGCGGATAGGGCATGGAATTATGAAAAGGTTGATACTATTGACAGCGGCGCTGCTGCTTTCCGGCTGTGGCGTTGGTAAAAGCATCATGGCGTCGACCGTCGGCCTGCTTTTGCCCAGCACGTCGGACAAAATTATCAAGTCCAATCTAAAGGAGCAGGTGGAAGTCACCGAGGCCGACATGTTCGGGGTAAATACCGTCAGACGGAAGGAAATCGTTCACAAGGGGCCGTTCAAAGACCTTGTTGCCGGCATTTATTCAAAGCCCATGGTAACGGAATTGCCGGAGACAGGAGGCGGCGGCACAGGTTCGTCCGGCGGTTCCGGCAAAGGCTCTGGCAAGAAACTACCTGAATACGAACTGAGCTGCGAAGTAAATCTTGACCGCTATGCAAATGCGGATGACATCAAAAAAATATTCAGCAGTTGCATCGTGAAGGCCGTTTTGCAGTACAATGAGCAGCAGCGCACCATTGAATTTCCCGATGGCGAGGCAGCCTTCAGCGGCAAATGCGAACCGGTTACCGACCCCTACAACGATTTGCAGCAGTTCTTTATGCGCAACAAGAAATTCGGCTACGAACTCAGCCAAGGCTTTCCGACACCGTTTCACCTCCTCAAAAAAAAGACGGTTCCCGACCTTGTGGCACTAACCTACATCGACAGTAGTGAGCTGCGCGGCAACGCCGCCGACTTTGAAAAATCGGCAAGGGAGTTGGGGAAGATCTTCCCCAAAACACGGATCTCGGACAAAAGCAATCCAACCGTTACGCCGGAAATCCTCCTTGCCAGGCTGCAAGCACAAGCAGCGGTTACCCCGCCGGATCAAAAGGAAGTCGACCGGTACATCAGAGGGATTGTCCTGGACGGCGAGCTGTTCGGCAATGCGGATGACCCCGTGCAGATGGAAAACCGGCTTAACACCTACTACAGCGCCTTTCCGCGCAAGAGCGTTATCCTGCTGGCAAAGCACTATCTCTTCATCGCCAACAACCGGATCGACGATGCGGAGAATGTTATCCTGAACAGTGGTCAACAGAAAGTGGATGATCTGTTCAACGGCAGGACCATTGAGGAGTTGTTCGAATCCGCCTGGCCCGACTACTACCGGGCGGCACTGGAAAAGACCAAGGCATGGCTGGAGGAGAACACGGACTACGACATTGAAGAACTGGAAAAACCGTTTTTCAAGCAGGTTGCCACGGACAAGCAGATGGCAAAGAGAAAGCAGCTGCTGGATAACCCGACCTTCATGGAGCAGAATTATGCCGAGGTGGTCATCTACCTGCTGGTAAACAACCTGATTAAGCCCGGCAATACAGTGGAAGAGAGATTTCTCAACACATTCAATTACTACAACGGCTACGACGATGACTTTGCCGAACTGCACGATTTTCTGCTCTTCAACATTTACTAGCGGTACAGATCCACTGGATCAGGCAGAGTACTTGTCGTGGCAACAGTCGGCCATGAAACAGTGGAGTAATTCAGTGCGGAATAAATGATCTCAGTGAAACCAACAAATATGATTCAGAGATCTATGGGAAATTAATCACGCGGGGCGATACCATTTTCCCGGCGAGAGGCAGCGATTCTGCGAGGCTGAATAGAGGAAGACGAAACGGCTAGGCGTCCGAGCTGCCTGGAGTCGATGAGAACGTAAAAGCTACCTCTTCGTCTTGCGACGTTGCATGCGACCACCCATGGCCGCCATCTGATGTTTCTGTACGGCGGCAACGCTCTCAAGGTGAAACTGAAACCACATATCGCCGTAGCTGCGCATCTTCATTTTCTTTCCTTCCGTAAGCGCCTCCAGGTTTTCCTTGATCTGAGCGTCACCAGGCAGCTTCTTAAGCCCCTTTTCGAGAACCTCTTTTGCTTTGGTTGTTTCACCGCAGTCATTGAGACAATAGGCATAGATGTTCCATAACAACGGCTCTTTTGGACTCCATTGGACAGCCTTCTCAAAAGATTTGGTCATCAAGTCTTTTTTCTGGCGTTTCATGTAACAGATGGCCAGCATGGCCATGGATGCCCAGTGTTTGAAGAACGATTTTTCCAGGTAGGGAAAGGCGTTGGAAAAATCCCGCTTTATATAGTAGATGGAGCCGATCTGGGAGTTAATCTGCCCTTCGACATAGATCTGCCATTTGCCGTACTGCAAGGCGTCCTTCAATACACGGATGGCCTTTTCGAATCGTTGTGCACGCAGGTCCCTGCTGGCTATTTCAATAGCAGCCATGACCTTTTTCATGGTAACACGCACGAGGAGGACATAGATACCGGTGAAGACGGCCAGGGCGATCAACAACGCCCCCCACCAGGCAAGCTTGAAACCAAAGATCAGAAGCAGCAGAGCAACCACAGCAACGCCCGCTGCTATCAAAATATTATACATCGATACTTCCTTTCACTGATTGATTACAGATATTCCGGAAGGCGTCAGCCCTTACTGCCGGCAGGAATCATCTCCCCGTTCTTTTCGGTAAAGAGGGCAACAATGATACGGCGACCCGGTTTGAGGGCGATTTTGCCCTTCAGGTTGTTCCAGCTCGAAAGGAGCTTCGGTGAAACCTTGAATTGCCTGGCAATTGATTCCAGGGTATCGCCTTTTTTGACGATGTGATATTTGGCATAACCATTTTTGGCGCTTTTGCGGGTAGCGCGGCCTTCGTGACTGAAGTCAACGGTTTGCCTGACTGGGACAACCAGCGTTTTCCCGGCGATGCGGCTTTTTTTGGAGAGTCCGTTGAGTTGGGATAATGTGTCATGTGAAATGTTGAAACGACGGGCGACGGATTTGAGTGAATCATTCCTGCGAACCTGGTAGCGGGTATAGAGCAGTTTTTCCGAAAAGCGTTGTTCGACAGGGATCTTCGTATATTCCAACTCAAATTTCTGCTTGGTTCCCTTGGGCAGTTTTAACTCAAAATCGGGATAGTTGGGGGGAGTGCACCAATGGCGCAGATCGGGATTCAGTTCCCGGATAGTTTCATAGGTTGTGCCGCAAAGCCGGGCAACCAGTTCAAGGTCGGTACGGCTTGGAATGGTAACCGTATCGAATTCAATGGGAGGTAGATAGGCTATGTCCGAAAAACCATAGCGAGCCGGCTCCTTGGCTATGATGGCGGCTGCCAGTAGCTTGGGAACATATTCCTTGGTTTCGCGCTTGAGATACGAACCACGGGAAAGCTCCCAAAAATCACTCGTGTTGTACATATTGATTGCGCGCAGGATTTTATTTTCTCCGGCGTTGTATCCGGCCGCTGCAAGGTACCAGTCGCCGTTGAACATGCCGTAAAGCTCCTTCAGGTAGAGAGCTGCTGCAGTTGTTGCCTTGACTGGATCCTTGCGTTCATCAATCCATTGATCGATACGCAGGTCATAACGACGGCCGGTATCGGAGACGAACTGCCAAGGCCCTACCGCGTTGGCCCAAGAGCGGGCCTGCATATGGAAACCGCTCTCGATCATGGCCACATAGACCAGATCCTCGGGCATTCCTTGGTTTTTGAGTATTTCCTTCATCATTGGAATGTAGCGGGAAGAACGGGAGAGCCAGCGGGAAAACGACTGTTTGCCTTTTGTCTGGAAGTAGTTGAGGAAATATTCGACTTTACTGTTGAGGGTCAGGGGAATATCCGCCAACGGCAGATCAATATCGGGCAATTCGAGTTCAACGCTGTCAGTTGATTTGCTTTTTAGTTCCTGAAGGGTAAAGAGATCCGATACTTGAGCAGGAGTTTCTTCTTCCTCAGCGTCTACCTGTGAGACCAGCGAAGGTTCTTCTGTTTCCGCGGAAGACGAAAAGGATGGCCGACTCAGCTCAGTAAGCAGCGAATGGTTTGCTTCAGTCGCGTAAGCTGGCAGGGCATACAGAAATACGCCGGCAAGCGCGAGTAAATATGTGTATTTGACTCGATAAAACATAGATTTGAAACTATATCGAAGTTCACCGGGAAAGTCAATCGTCTCACAACGCTTGCGAATCGACTGTTTGCACGGCCTGGTTCCCGCCTGGTTTGCCATCCCTCACCTTTTGGGGCAGCACGCCACCCTGTAGATGACAGACTAGTTCCATTCCTGCCAGCACAACGATCCAGCTGGTGTAGACCCAGACCATAAAGACCGGTAACAGTGCCAGGGTACCGTAAATGGCATTGGAGCGGGAAACGCCTATCTGGAAATAAATATAAGCCCATTGGGCTATCTGCCAGACGGTACCTGCCACCAGTGCCCCGCAAAAAGCACTTTTCAGCTTGACTCGCGTATTGGGGATAAACAGATACAGGCAGAACAGCGCTACCCATAAGCTCAGGTAGGGTACCAGACGAAACAGCAGCAGGAGCAGGGGACCAAACCAGGGCAACCGAAAAAACCATTGCAGCACCCATTGGTTTTGAAGGCTTGAAGTAATGGTTACTGCCAGGCTGATAAGCATCGGAATGCCGAGTAGCACAATCAAGTAATCACGAGCTTTTATGTGGTAGGCCTTGTCTCGTTTAAGTCCCCAAATCTGGTTGAAAGCCTCCTCAACATTGTTGAGAGTGGACATGATCGAAAAAAGGAGGGCTGCCAGACCGATTACTCCAAGCGATCCAACACGAGTGTTCTGGATATAGCGCACTATGCGATATACAATTTCATGTGAGCCAAGCGATATATTTGAAAGGATGATCGGAGTTAAGGTGGTCTGAACATCAAGGGTTTTGAGAATTGCAAATAGGATTGCCAGAAAAGGAACGATGGAAAGCATGCTGGAAAATGCGAGTGCCGCGGCATAGGTGGTGCAACGGTCATTGGCAAATTTTCGAAATAGGAGCCTGCATGTGGCCATGAACCGCAATTGACGCTCTGAAAAGGGCATGGCAGAATTCCTAAAAAAAAAGCCCACCATGGTGGGCTTTTTCACAAAATTCGGTAGTGGACTATAACGTTGCGGAGCTTTCTTTCTCTTTTTTCATCGCCTCGCGACCGGCTTCAATAGCCGACGTCAGTATGCTTTTTTTCTCGCAAAAAGTTTCCTTGCCCTCATCAATGGCTGTTTTGATCTTTTCCTGGGCTTCTTTGGTATACTCCTTGATCTTGTCAACGGCATCTTCAGCAAAGTCAGCAATACTTTCACGCATTTCGGATCCACTCTTTGGCGCAAACAGCAACGCCAGACCTGCACCGATTGCCGCGCCGGCCATAAACGATACCAATACGGTTCCTGCGGGTATTCCATTCTCTTCAGACATAGTCAGTTTCCTCCCCGTTTTTTAAGATAGCGCTCAAGTATGTATTTTCCCGCCACCTTGGCTCCGGTTATCCAGACAGAAGT
>WSSedB1CaDRAFT_10000289_pt1 | contig 22672 bp, 21 predicted proteins | sample WetSurSB1Cattail_FD_9460 | JGI IMG/M metagenome (IMG submission 9460)
AACTCGTTCCAATACTACCGTTGAAGTTATTGACTTCAAACAAAGATTATCATTACACATTGCATAACTTCTTCCATCATAGCAGGGACAACATGGATATTTTCTCCCCTGCCAAACAAACTCAACATTGTCATGTTTTGGGATTTTTTCATATGGATTTGTTGGTCCAAATAAAGCAACAAGGTTTGCCTTTACCAGCCCTGCAATATGCATGGGACCAGAATCATGAGTTACTACAAGATCGACTACCGAGTACAGTACAGCCAATTCAAGCAAACTGGTTTTCCCTATATAGTTTTCTAGCGAAAGTTCACTGAAATACTTTTCCACCCAACAATCCGAAGCCGCCCCCGTAATAACCACGCTGTATCCATCTGCCACTAATATTTCAGCTAATTCTACATATTTTTCAATTGGCCAACGCCTTTGTGCATCATCACTTAATATGTTTTTTGCTCCACCTGGAGCTAAAGCAATAACTGCCTTGTTCGCTTTCGCCTTTAGATATGCAAATCTCTGTTTGACATCCTCATTGATTTCTAAAACAACTGATTGATAGTTTCTCATATCACTATTATCTGTACGATTAATCAATCTAATATATTCATCCGTAAAATGCCTGCAAGGAATCGGCAGCAGTCGACCTGCTGTACGCTCCAATCGATGTACTTCGCGGCTTTGGGCCACAACTGAAATCAAACGATATTTCCAGTTATAATATCCAATTGCTATGTAATCAAATTTCCGCAAAAATAACCTTTTCCATAAACAAAACAAAGCACTTACCTTTTCCAGTAAAGTGCCTCCCAATAATTTTTTTTCATCTACAACAATAATCTCGTCAACATTGAACTGTTCTAAAATGCATTTTGCTCCATTACTAACAATCCATGTGATCTTTGCATCTTGCCCATATTCACTTCGAATTGCCTGAATCATCGGTAATGCCATAATCACATCGCCAATTGCGCCTATTTTTATGATTAAAAATGTTTTCATAATTTTTTTCCTTGCAAAAAATATTCTTTAGCAGTATTTATTATTCCGACCCACCGACCTCTTATTAATTCCGCATAGTACTTTACCTGTCCTAAATTCATTTTAAGTACTCCCACCACGATACCGCCAGTTGCCCGTATTTGAAATCTTATAAATAAAAGGAGCATCTTATACTTTTGGTATTTCACTACATGTTTGAAAACAAGTCGTCCAAAACCTCTTCCATATGTATATGCCCGTCTTGTTTCTGCTCCATAATTATTCTTCACTTTCTGAGGATGATTAAAAATCAACCGTGGATTATAAACCAGCTTGTAGCCTTTATACATAGCTCTTAAGAAAAAATCGGCTCCTTCATCTGCTCCATAATATGTCCCCACCCCTAACGTTTCATCAAAGCCATTTAACTCTTTAAAAGCTTTCCTTCGTATAAACATCGTGAATTCAATAGTTGTATGAAACATATTCTGAAATGTAACCGAAACTATATTTCGCTCAAATGCAACATCTGATTTCCCAGTTTTATCTTCTGCTCTACCAAACAAAAAATCAATATCATTAATTTGAAATTCCTTTTCTGCAGCACTCAATAAATTTTCTGTCATCTCACTATCATCATCTGGAAAAACTATAATATCACCTTTAGAAAATTCATAGCCATAATTCCTAGCTCTAGCTGCACCTTGAAAATCAACCTTTAAATGTTTAAAATTCTTACCTGCATATTTTTCACATATATCATCTATTAGTCCATTATGATTTTGATCTACAATAATAATTTCATAATCAAAATAATTCAACTTCGTAATCGAATATAACAATGCACTAACTGCTTCTTTTCTATTTATTGTAGGTATAATAATGCTAAACTTAATCATTTTTACACCACCTACACCTTGCATTCTTACAAGAATGATCACTCCAACCACGCTTTTTTTGAACATATCGCCAAGCACCGCAAAAAACAAATATTTTTTTTAGTGCTTTTTTCATAAAATTATTCTTTACACCTTGTACTTTCTCAAAACCGTTTTTTTGCATAATTTGATTATACTCATCCTCTCTCTGTTTTTCGAAAACAGTACTCATTCCGGATATTGCAAAAAAAGCTACACTCTTATCTATATATACTATATTCACTTTGTTTTTTATACATTTCATCAAAAAATCATAATCTGCAGCAACTTTATAATTGCAGTCAAAATGATATTTTTTCATCAATTTCGCTTTTACAAACATCCCCTGATGTGGCAACATTGCTCCCTTGAAAATCATCTGTTTCACTATGTTTTGTTTGCTTATTTTTTGCAGATTATAAGCTTCGTCGACCATCCATACACGTGCACTTAATATTTCACATTTATTTTCCAGCAAACAAGCCGAAATAGTATCTAAAATCGATTTTTCTACTAAACTATCATCTGCACCAAGAAAATAAATATAATCTCCTGTTGCTATATCCATACCCTTATTCATCGCATCATAAATCCCTTTATCGGACTCACTTATCCAATAAGCAATTTTATCTTCATATTTTTTTATAACATCAACTGTACCATCCGTAGACCCACCATCAATAATTATATACTCGATATTATTATAAGTTTGATTTACAACACTTTGTATCGTCTGCTCAATTGTCCTTTGTGCATTATAAGAGACTGTTATTATCGTAACTTTTATATTTCCCACTATCATTCCCACCGATTCTTTTCATAATTATATTTTATAATATTTTTATTAAATCGTATTGGAAACCCTGCATACACATGATCAAACAAAACTTGTAACCAATCTAACACATTATTATTTTTCTCACTCAGCGCTTTCATTTCTAGTTTATACTCTTCAATATTCTCAGATAACTGCCCTTGTATTATTCGAAAGCCACTCAATATAGCACGAACTATATTTAATTCTGCCTTTTTCGCAAAACACTTCCATAAATAAAAATCACCCGCATACTTAATCCTACTCAATTTTTCAAAATCAACTTCCCGCAATAATTCCGTACGCCAAAAAGTAGATTCCTGCTGTATATATGGCAGTATTTCCCCATTATATAAGCCTTTTTTTATAAATCCATTACGATAAATATATGGCACCCTAGCCTCAACGATTTGTGATTTATCATTATATATTGTCGTTATACCAGTTATCCACTTCCGTGACGAATTTTCAAATACCTCACTCACAATATCAAATGCATACAGTTGATAAAAATCATCCGCATTTATATAAGCACAGATATCGCCAGTTACATGCTTCAGTCCCTTTACCAATGCATCATACATTCCAGTATCCGGTTCACTGACCCAATAGGCAAGTCGGTCTTGATATTTTTTTATAATATCAACGGTACCGTCTGTAGACCCACCATCAATGATAATATACTCTATGTTGGAATAAGATTGATTGATAACACTGAGGATCGTTTGTTCGATTGTTTTTACTGCATTATAAGATACTGTAATAATGCTTATTTTAGGTTTATTTTTCATTTTTTATTTTTTCCATGATCTCATTCTCCAAAACTTTATATACTTCATCTACTGTGATCTGATTAATACAATGTGCATAATTTTTTTGGCATCCATAACTACATCCAACTAAAGGCTGCTGTGGTTGAACAACCTTTAATGTTGATTGCCAAGGGCCAAATCGTTCTGGTGTATCTAGCCCATCAATGCGCCATTCTATCCTATTCAAAAACAATACCAGACCATCAAGTTTACATGCAGCAGCTAAATGCATCGGGCCTGTATCTCCCCCAAAATAATATTGGCATCCTTTCAATATTTCTATAGTCTGGCGAAGAGTAGTCTTCCCGATCAAACTGTTTACATCTTTGCATTGATTCATAACAATCTCACCATAGTATTCTGTATTTTCTCCTGCACCTAGCAGAATAATTTCTACTGAATGTTGTGATTTTTTTAATCTATTTAAAACTAAAACAAAATTTGCAACATCCCACTCTTTCCTTTTTCCACCTGCACTCAAAAAAACAGCAATTCTTATACAATCAAATCTCTCTTCCTTTTTTTGAAGCCGCTCAGTTGCAAAGACTTTATCATCTTCATTCGTCCAAACTTCCAGCCCTTTATTTTCAATTTTTCCACCTAGATATTCAATAAAAGCTAAATTTCTTTCAACCTCATGTTTTAAAAAAACTTCGTTTAATAGCCCAGTAAAAAATCCATCATACCCATAATTACTAATCATTTTTAATGAATTCACTTTTTCCGAATACCCAACCCGTTGCTTTGCTCCCGAAAAAAATGCGATCCACGATGCAAAGTACCTGTCATCATCCCAACGTGGTACAATCGCCAAATCATATTGTCGTTGCCATAAATATCGCATTGAGAAACAAAAAGCCTTAATAATATTCCATATAAATCCAAATTTATAATTTACTTTTTTATAAATCAATACCTCATCTACATAAGGACACAGCTCAACAAGATTATATACCTGTGGTTTCACAACTAGCGTAATCTTTGCTATAGGATAATTACGCCGTAGCTCACGCAACAAAGGACTCATCATTACGACATCACCAATTTCATCAAGGCGTATAAGCAATATGTTATTGCTAACAATATTATTATTATACTTATAAAATAATTTTCCTATCTCTTGAACAATACTTATAATAAACCTTCGTATAAGTTTTTTCATATATTCCTACCTACTATTATTCATACATACTTACATATTCTCCAATAACACTTTGGCAAACATTTTCTTGTTCATCCTTACAAGCCAAAACATCAACATAATAAAAAGTTAATGTACTTTTTTTGTTAAGAATCCTATACAAATATTGATTAATATTCTTCAAGCCAAGAATATCTACTTTACAAAGAAAATTACCAAAGTTGTCAAAAACGAAGAAATGTCGATATCCACTTTTCTCAAGATACTCCAGCATACACAAATATTTCTTAAATTGCTCTTTTGTGTCAATTTGATTTTCCCAATACAAAAAAGGTGAAATCTCTTGCAATTTTTCGCCAATAGACATAATACATTCAGAATCATATCCATCAGTATCCACTTTTATGAGAGCTATATCATCCATCGCAATACATTCCCGATTGACAAGATCAATTACTGTATATGTAGGTGCTTCAGCTTTAGTATCTGCCTTTATTTTAATTGCCGTTCCTTTAACTACCCTAGACTGATAATTTTCACTTACATCCTTTGCAATATAGGCATTTATCAAACGTATCCGGCTAGAATATTTTTCTCCAAAAGATTCAATATTTTTCTTGCACAACTGAAAAAACTGCTGTGTTGGCTCTACACAAAGTATATTTTTTTCGCTATGCTTTACCATTCCTGCAGCCGTATCACCAACATTAGCACCAATATCAATAATCCAACGTGCTTCCACTGAATAGGCTCTTACTAATTCCCCCAAAAATGGCACAAATCTATCATACATCAGGTGCTGTCTTTGTGTTAACGGTAATGCATGCTCTTCTCCCATATCTAAAATAAACCCATCAATTTCATAAAAGCGACATGGCTTCTTCGCTGTAAACTTGCTGTATTTAGAAAGCATCTTTTTTAGTATTGTTTTCATCACATTTCCTCACTATTCTCGCTGGATTTCCCGCTACAACAGTATATGGCAATACATCCCTTGTAACTACAGCTCCAGCACCTACTACAGCCCCCTCACCTATAGTTACTCCTTTTAATATTATTACATTAAAGCCAATCCATACCCTATCACAGATTTTTATAGGCTTTGCTACCGTTGTGTCCCAATTTTTGCTAGCCCCAAAATATCGTTTTGCTAACAAATCCTTTGTTAAATTCACAAAATCTTCTTGCCTGTCCTTCCAATTTAACGAATGCGAATTATGATCATAAATATAACACCCCCATGCAATTACAACATCATCACCTATTTCTATTCTTGTTCTTGAAATCAAGTTAGTTCCACCATTAACAAAAGTTCTTTTTCCTATTTTTATATACCCTGCTGTTGATTCAAAAATAAAATTACAATCCACTACAGAATCATCACCTATTTCCAAACTAACAGATTTTCTTGGCATTCTAAAGTCTATAGACGCACTTGGCAAGAATTGCACCCTATCTCCAATTTTTAAAAACGATTTATTTTTTCTTGTAATAGATTTTATATCGCATCCCAGCAATCTTTTTAAAAGATTCTTAATATACAAAATCAATTCCATAATAGCCTTCTCCTTTACTATATAATGTGTACTGCACAAACTAATTTTAATAAAAAATAATGAATATTATTTTTTATATGCTTTTAAAGCTTGCTTTCATAAGTATATAAAGATATTAGCCTCTTAAAATCAGTACATCTATATTATCTTACTATATGAGTTGCAAGGTTTTTCAATAACCTGCCACAAAAAACTTACACTTCATAAACTTAAAACCATTAAACATCTCATTTTCTTGTTTTCAATTTGTGCAGTACGCATTATTTTATACTTTCCTTTATTGTTTTTCACAACGTACTAGCAAAAATCCATGTTTTCTATATCACAATTGTTTCACAACCTTATTAAAATGCAACATAACAAAGCTTCTAGGTAGATATTTTTTCTAAAAAATAGGTTCTCTCCCAAAATATACATAATTTTTTATTTTTCGCAAAAAGCATACCTTCTCTGTATAACAAATATATACTGTCCACATTCTAGAATATACTGCCACCATCATATACCTATCTTACTATGAATCATTAGACATAAGTTGCGTAGAAAAAATAATATCATCTACATATTAAAGGTTGACGCATTTCTTTTTATTTTTTCACTGGGCTTTGACTTTTATAACAAATCTCTCACTTGTCTATTTACAAATTTTTAGCAAACTTTTTTTAATGTATTTTTCATGCAAATTCAATGCACTATTTTATCAGATAGGTGTTATATAAATCCACGAAAATATTCCACCGTTTTTTTAAGTCCATCTTCAACATTCACCCTAGGCTGCCATCCTAATTTAAATTTTGCCATCGAATTATCCGGACACCGCTGCGTAGGATCATCCTTTGGTAGTTCACAATACACAATTTTTGCTTTTGTACCCGTAATAACTCGAATTTTTTGTGCAATTTCAAAAACCGTATGTTCTTCCGGATTGCCAAGGTTTACTGGCCCAATAAAAGTATCATCAGATCCCATCATACATACCATACCGTTTAGTAAATCGTCCACATAGCAAAGACTTCTGGTCTGTTTCCCTTTTCCATAAATTGTAATGTTCTCATTTCTAAGTGATTGCATGATAAAATTTGATACAACTCGTCCATCTTCAGGTGCCATATTCGGTCCATAAGTATTAAAAATACGAATCACTTTTGTTCGAACTCCATACATACGATTATAATCAAAGACAAGTGACTCAGCACAACGCTTTCCTTCATCATAGCAGGACCGAATTCCCGTACAATTCACATTTCCACGATAGCTTTCCACCTGCGGATGTACCTCTGGCTCACCATAGACCTCACTTGTGCTCGCCTGTAATATCTTTGCTTTGCAACGTTTTGCAAGCTCAAGTGCATGTAATATTCCAAGCACATTGATTTTTGTTGTATATACAGGGTCCTTTTGATAATGTAATGGACTTGCAGGACACGCAAGATTATAAATTTCATCAACTACTAAATCTACTGGAAAAGGTTCTACAACATCATGCTCTATAATTCTAAATCGCTTATTTTGTAAAAGTTTCTTAACATTGTCTCTTCTCCCCGTAAAAAAATTATCCAAACAAATAACTTGGGAATCTGGCTGTTCTTTTAAAAGTTTTTCGCAAAGGTTTGATCCCAGAAAACCCGCACCTCCAGTAATAAGTATTTTTTTCATAAGTACTGCACTCCCATCTGATAATACGCAAATCCCATATTTTTTAATGTCGTAGCTTTATATTGATTTCTCCCATCAAAAATAATCTTTTCTTTAAGTCGTTTTTCCATTTCAAAAAAATCCGGACTGCGAAATTCTTTCCACTCTGTCATTAAAATCATTGCATCTGCACCATCAAGTGCATCATATTTGCTTTCTACATAAATGACCTTATCATTATTTTTCAGATAACATGTCTTAGCCTCATACTCTGCTTTTGGATCATACGCACGTACGACTGCACCATGTTTTGTAAGTTCCTCAATTAATTTAATTGAAGGAGCTTCACGCATATCATCAGTCTCTGGTTTAAAAGAGAGCCCCCATACCGCAAACACTTTTTTACTAAGATTTTCTCCAAATACATGGACTATTTTTCTTGCAAGTGCAGATTTCTGCCGTATATTTACAGCTTCCACTGCTTGTAATAATTCTGTATTATAACCAAATTTCGCACTTGTTTCAATCAAAGCCTGTACATCTTTTGGAAAACAGCTGCCACCATAACCACATCCCGGATAAATGAAACTATAACCTATACGCTTATCACTGCCAATTCCCCGACGTACTTTATTAATATTGGCACCTACTTTTTCACAAATATTAGAGATTTCATTTATAAATGAAATCTTAGTTGCCAACATCGCATTCGCTGCATATTTAGTCAACTCTGCACTTTTAATATCCATTGTTATAAAGTTCTCGCTAGATAGCAAAAATGGAGCATATAGCTCCTGCATTATATCAATAACATCCTCATTATCGGCTCCAATAACCACACGATCCGGTTTTAAAAAATCAGCACAAGCAGTACCTTCCTTTAAAAATTCTGGATTAGAAACAACACTAAAAGTCAGAATCAAACCGCGCTTATCCAACTCTTTTTGTACAATCTTACGAACCATTTCTGCTGTTCCCACCGGAACAGTAGACTTATCGACAATTATCATTGAATGTTTCATATATCTGCCAATCTCTTTTGCTACATTCATCACATATTGCAGATCTGCACTACCATTTTCCCCCATAGGTGTTCCTACCGCAATAAAACAAAGCTTACTGATTTCCAGTGCCTCTTGAATTTTTGTTGTAAATATAAGATTATTTTTCTCTACATTTCCTTTAATTAATTCAATAAGACCCGGTTCATATATGGGAATATGTCCTTGTTGCAAATTAGCTATTTTTTCTTTATCTATATCTACGCAAACAACATTATTTCCCATTTCAGCAAAACAAGTTCCTGTAACAAGACCAACATAACCTGTACCAACCATCGCTATGCGCATAATCATTTCCTTCTCTACTATTAATATTCCATTTTCCCATCATATAATTTTCCGTTACAAACAAAAATAATACAAAAATTTCTAAAATCGCATTTTTGTTTTTCTTACAAAATTTTTTATTTTTTCCCAAAATCGACATGTGGCATATTCAATGCCCTTTTCTGGTAAAAATATTTGGGGATGCTTCATTGGAAATACCATTTCATCAACAAGCCTGTTTGATAATTCATTATTTTCGTCGATCGTGTGTGTAGCATTTTCGCCAAATCCAATGTTGCTAATCAAATTCCCCTTTGGCATAACACATAACCCATTATTTATAAGTGTACAAAAGCTCCATTGAAAATCCCACGTATCTATCCCACCATCATACACAAGTTGCCAATTTTTTAACCATTCTTTTCGTACCGCTTGAACTGGGAAAAGTTCTTCTAGCTTTCCACTATCTCTGATTTCAGGCCATAAATTCATCTTCACATCATACTTATCCCATGCACGTTTCCACGTTGCCCATCCCCAAATATACATAAGGCGAGAAAAATAATAACTATCCTTCGTCGGTGTGCTTTTCCAAACATTATCCCCAGAGACCATCATGATTCTTTCATCCTCTTTATATTTTGACAGAAGCTCTTGACAATACTGAAAAAAAGTAGAATGCGGTAAACAATCGTCCTCTAAAATAATTGCTTCTTCCACATTTTCAAACACCCAAGTTATTCCTGAAGATACTCTCTTCTTGCATCCAAGATTTACATCCGCATAATTCGTTTTTACCTCGCAGTCCCAATCAACACTTTTTATAATATCACGACATTGTTGACACTTTTCAGCTTCTCCTACTTTGTTTTTCCGTGGACCATCAGCAATCACTAATAATTGACTTGGTTTAGCCTCACGAATTTTTGCAAAAACCTTCTTTGCTGTATCTGGACGATTAAATATGATAAATGCAACCGGTGTAGTTAACTCAAAATCATCGTTTTGCATAGTCGCTCCTTTCCAATTACTAATTTTTTATTTTAATCCAATTATCACAAGCTAATGAATGTGTCTGGACTTGATTAAATATTTTCGGAGCAATTATTATCTTATTTAGATTTTTATTCAAATATGCCCCCCAATAACTAAAAGTGCTATTCGCTACTATATTATGTTTGCATTGACTCATCAAAAACATGTCTTTATAACTTTTTTCATCTGTATTGTCACTAATAATTTGTTTATTAGCTAAAAAAGAAAATTCTTTTTGTACATATTCAACATCATCAGAAAAAACATAAAACACCGGTGCTTTCACTTTTTCCAAAATAATCTTTATGGCCTTTTTATAATAATCTAATGTAATCATGTCAAAGCCACTATTTACATAATCCCCCCGTCTTACATGGATGCTAACAGATTCTTGTTGTTTCATCTGTTCAAGCAACGTTTCTTTTTCTTTATATAGTTCGTCTTGGAACTGAAAATCATTCAATATTTTATTACGAACCTGCAAAAAATACTTTTCGTTACACCAAAATCCTTCAATATAATAATCACTTGCTGGATTTAATTTAAAAAAATCTTTATAAAACAACAAGCTATCTTTTTGTTTTATAAATGATTTCTTTATTATTTTATTTCTAAAAGGTGCTATTATTCTAGCTGTTATTCGGAAAATTTTTTTGCAAAATTTCCATGATGGCACATAATATGATAACTTTATTACTTCCTGGCGATTAGCAAGATTATCTAATTCAATATTAAAAATCTTTTCTAATTCAAACCCATAATGAACGCGACTTTCATTATATGCCATTAAATCAGCCTTCACTTTCACTTTAGGATACTGATATTTCATTGCACATAAAAATGCATACTGAAACATTTGATTCCCTAAACCACCTTGAAAACGAATTATAAACATATGATTCTCCCAGTTCTTATATTAAACAAATTTGTCAATGATTTCCAATGCGTTCATTGATTTATATCCCATCTTCACTGCACTTGCATTATCTATACAAAAAGATTGTCTTATTCCATTGTCAATAATAATTTCCGATTCCGATTTTGTCATTTTCTTTATCTGCATTACGATTTTTCTAACAGTCGCCCCTTCACTACATGCCAGCATGACAGCATTTTTCTCAAACTTCTTTTTTTCAATTAATACCCTAATAAAGTTTGCTAAGTCCTGTACACAAACAAAGTTCTTCGTAACAAAATCCGGTGAATAGATTTGTACATCCTCATTTCGTCTAAACTTTTCTACAGTATTTGGAAGCCATACCCCTTTTGATCCTCTGCCAATAATTCCTGGCATACGCAAACTGATACTATCTATACTTTTCTCCGCTCGCAATAACAATTCTGCTGCATATTTAGTTATTCCATAATAATCTGGATTAATAATATCCGAATTTTCATTGATAACTTCATCTCGAAACTCGCCATGCACACCAATTGTCGATAAATAAATGACCTTGAAAATATTGTTTTTTTTGGCAAACTCTATCAGATTTGCCATAGCATCAATATTATTTTTTTTAAACTCACGAAAATCCTTTTGATTATACGGCAAGCTTCCCGCTGCATGAACAATTGCATCAAAAGTGCCACACAGTTTCATTTCATGAGACAAATCCTGTATTGCAATTGGAAAAGAATATTCTGCTCTTTTTTCCCGTACAATACCCGTCACAGCATACCCTTGTTTTTGCAGATATTCTGCTATATATTTCCCAACAAATCCACCTGCACCCGTTACAAGTATTTTCTTCATGTCAAATCACCTCAATCACTTCAGCAATGCCTTTACCATCTGAGTAATGCTTTCACAGTCAATTCCATTAATTTCACGCATCTCATCCCTATTACCACAGCCTTTACTAAAACCCCTTAATCCCATCCGTTTGAACTTGATGCCACAGCCATTTTCACTCAATACTTCACTCACCGCACTGCCAAGTCCTCCATATATAGTATGCTCTTCTAAAGTAATAATATTCCCTGTTTCACTAGCCGCCTGCAAGATAAGTTCTGTATCAATCGGTTTTACTGTTGAAAGATTTATTATCCTTACGGAAACTTTCTCTTTTAAATTTTCCGCGACTTTTATCGCCTCATTTATAATAGATCCCGTCGAAATAATTGTAATATCCATACCTTCCCGGATAACAGTTCCCTTACCAATTTCAAATTTATAACTTTCATCATACAGTTCTGGTTCATTAAAACCTTCCAACCTTATATATACTGGTCCATTATATTTATATGCCGCATAGGTTGCCTGTCTTGCTTCAATAGGTGTTGCTGGTGTAATTACAAGCATGTTTTCTAAGCATCTCATTAATGCTATCTCTTCTGTTCCTTGATGTGTTGCCCCCATACTACTACTTACAATCCCAGAAGACCGTCCTAAAAATTTTACATTTTGATTAGCAACGCAGACATCATTCCGAATAAACTCAAAAGCTCGCATGGACATGAAATTCGTTATTGTATACAAAAAAGGAATTTTACCACATGAAGCAAGGCCTGCTGCACTCGCAATCATATTGGATTCGGCTATACCATAATCAATATATTGATTGGGATATTCAATTCTAATTTTATCATAAATATCATTACGATTATCTGCTGTAAGTGCCATAACATTCTTATTTTTTTTCACCAAATCATAAACTACATTTGTGCTAAAATTTCTCATATACTTTCTAACTCCCTCATAGTAATCCCAAGCTCAGTGCAAACCTGTTCCCACTCTTCACCTTTTGGTGCTCTACTATGCCACTCAGGATTGTTCTCCACAAAAGAAAGTCCCTTTCCTTTTATTGTATTTGCAATAATAAATGTCGGTTTCTGCTTTCCCCGTTTTGCTCTTTCTAAAACAACCTGTAGTTCTTCAAAATTATGCCCATTCACTTCTTCTACATTCCAACCAAAAGCATTCCATTTTTCCCGTACTGGTTCTATATTTGCTATTTTATTTACTTCAGTACTTGCCTGCAAACCATTTCTATCTAATATTACAATTAAATTGTCCAAATGATGATTTGCCGCAAACATTGCAGCCTCCCATACAGATCCTTCCTGCATTTCACCATCACCAATAATAGCATATGTTTTATAATCTTTTTTATCAATCTTTGCTGCCTTTGCTACACCAGTAGCAAAACATATACCATGACCCAAAGACCCTGTTGCTGTTTCTATTCCTGGCAAAACAACGTTAGGATGTCCCCCTAACCTCGTATTTTTCTTATAAAATGTCAATAATTCTTTCTGGGGGAAATATCCAATTTTAGCTAGAACAGCATAAAGTGCTGCACACGCATGACCTTTACTTAAAATCACACGGTCTCTGTTTTCATTAAAAATATTATCTTTATTTACGATTCCACCAAAATATAATACCACAAAAATGTCAATACAAGACAATGCTGGTGCTAAATGCCCAGTCTTTGACTGATAAAACATTTGTAAAATATTTATACGTAACTCGCGCGATACTTCATTAAAAAATTTCTCTCTATTCATTTTATTTCCTTTCATTATTTATAGCATACAAAACACTTTCAAGCGATACATCACTATATTGTCTCATATAAAATCTATAGTCTTTATTCATTTCATGCAAAATTATAGGAATTTTAAAAATATCGTCTTTCCTATGATACATGGCAAATGCGATTTTAGGTTTATATAGTTGTATAATATTTCTCAAACCTTCTATAGCTTGAATTTCAGCACCTTCTATATCTGCCTTAATAAAAGTAACGCTTTCTTTTATTATATTATCTACTGCATTTACCTTGATTTCAGTATCGCCTTGTTTATCTATACTTGAAGTCCAAAATGATTCTCCGTTAAATTTCAATATATCTTCTTTACTATATGCGCCTACCTCAAAACATTTAATATCATTATACCCAATAGTGTTTTCTTTTAACTTACTATATGTATTTTTATCTGGTTCAAAAGCAAATATCTGCCTATATTTGCACTTATGTTTTTTTATATTATTTATAAATTTTAATATAGTATCTCCTGTATATGCCCCTAAATCAACAAAAGTTTCTCCATCACAAAATTCTATAATATCACTGTCAAAATATTGATTTACCTCTCCATTATTAATTTCTCTAATCAAATTAATATCTCTACTGATTTTATAATTCAATAAATTAATAAAAACTTCCTTTGATTTTTCATCTGCCAACAAATCATATACACTCGTTAAATATTTGATTTTACTTATATAAAACTTATAATAATCCAGACCGTTCTCAAACAGATAAAACTCTGTAAATATAAACTTTTTGTCTAATCCTGCACTTGTCAATTTGGGCAATAATTTCAATGGTCCATAACTAGAAATCAAAATTTTATAATCATCTCTAATTTTTTTTACATCATCGAGACTAATAATATTAATTCCCAATATTTTTTTGCCATACTTATTTTTATCATCATCACAAAAATATAATATTTTAATTTTATATCGTCGTAAAATTTCAACATATTCCATACCACACTGGCCTGCACCATAAAGAATTACAGGTAGACCATCTGACTTCATTTGCTCAAGACATTTTATCATTGCATTTGGTTTTTTTATTATCTTATTTCTTAATTTTTCAAATTCCATATAATTATGCTCCACCCTTTTATATAAAATTAATGTGATTAGAATCTACATCAAAATAGTCCTGAATTAACATATTTCTTTCTTCATATACGCAAAAATTCTTGCAATCTCTCATCGGGTTCAGTTTGTTTAATTTTCTTATTGTTTTTTCCGAAAACCACATATGCTTAAATGACTGCTTTGCCAAATCTCCAATTACCGCTTTAGAATCATACGCTCTTGTATGGCAGTAATAAGCTTTGCAATCCGCTGCAATTACTGTAACAAGTCCACAAGTATAGCAATGTGGAAAATTCTTTGTCACAAAATTCTTATCCATCCAGTCATTTTCATAGTTGTTGATAACCGAAAACTCAGAGGATGTCAATTCTTTTTGTGCGCAATGAATCTGCTTTATTACACTGTCTTTTATTTCATTATGATAGTTTGGCGTATTCTCTACAACAGCTGCAAATTTCACATTATTTACACCAAAGCTTTTTAGCAGCACTGCTGCTTCATATACTCTGGAAGCATTAGCTTTACTAATTACATAATTGATTCCCAAAACACAGTTCTTGGCTTTATTTACTGCAAAGTTCTTTATATTATTACACACAGTCTGAAATGACACCGCTGAAACATTTCGAAGCTGCATATATTCCGCTTCATTTGGGGAATCAAAAGAAATTCTTACCCATTTCGCATCATAAAAAAGTTTTGCGGTTTCACCACTTAAAAGTTGCCCATTGCTAATCAAAGACAAGTCTATATTTCTATCCTTCATCATTTGAACTGCTTCTACAATATACGGATAAGTCAATGGTTCACCACCACCACTAAAGGTAACAGCTTTCACTCCCATATCTCCCATGTCGCAAATAATCTCCTGCATTTTTCCCCAAGGTATCATATCCGTACGAACTACAGTATCACGATTCTCTGTTTTATTTTCACTGTTCCCTGCACCATAAGTACAATATGAACAATGATGATTACAAAGATTTGTTGGCTTAATTCGAATATAAAAAGGTGCTATATGTTTACCGTCTTTAATAGCATCAAGTGCCTCTTTATGATGAAAAATTTTCAATGAACTATACTGTTGTTTGTTTGACATAATCATTTTCCTTCTGTTATTTATTTATTGTTACAACATAATGCCATTATACAACAAAGCTTGGATAGAATCGAATATGTAATACTTCATCATTCATACCAAAAATAAATATATTCTACAATTAGTTACTTGATAAAGCAACTAACCTTTTCTGATCATAATTATTAATATGCACTTTTGTTACAGGAACTGGAGTCCAGAATCATGATAAGATTTGAGGTTCTATTCTAAACCAATAAGTTTCTCACAATTACAGCTCTATCAAATCATTAATATTTCTAGAGCATCATTACACTTTAAATCCAAGACTTTCAAATTCATTTTATTATATAACCTTTTACGACGAATTTATGTTTTGCTACTATAAACAACCCCAGCAGTGAAAATTCTCACTGTTAAAGATATTTCAGGCTTAAACTTCAATAAAATTTGTTTTCATTCCTTTTTACATACTCCTAGCAATTTTTTGATCTCATACCTCCTATACATTTAGTATTGTATTCACAAACTTCAGCAAATCAACCTTTTCAACAGGTTTCGAGTTTCCTACTAAATTCGTTTTTATGGCACCTGCAACATTGCTCAAAAGTGTCGCTACAGCAACTGGTATTCCTGATACAGCACCTAATGCCGCCAATGAATAAAATGCATCACCAGCACCAACTGTATCTTTTACATGTAATGTTACTGCTGACATCTGTGATTCTTCCTTTATTGTCTTGCCTAAAGCGCCATCCGCTCCCAATGTCACCCATGCATATTGACTAGCTAGCCTGTCTTTCAGTTCTGCCAAAAGCACATCAGGTTCTGTCGACGCTTGCCCAAAAGCCAACCTCAGTTCTCTTTCATCTACAACAAAACTGTCTGCACGATGATATTTTGTAATAATATTCATTCCATAGTTTGATGAATTTGTTTGGCAATTCACTGTCAAAAACCTTGCTTTATCTTCTAATATTCGCAAAGCTTTCTCATCCAATAAACCATGCCCATAATCGCAAACAACCACCAAATCATATATTGGTGCAAGTCTTTCCAGTTTTTGATAAAACTTTTTATAGTTGATCTCTCTTATTTGCTTCGTATCTAAAAGCTTATTCATTGAAAAAAGTTTTTCATATTCCTGACGCTGCGGATGCTGTTTCAAATAACGCACCTTCAGTGGTGTTATAAAATTTTCATCCAAAATGAGTTCACAATTCACTTTTGTCATAGTTTTATCAATATAGTTCTTGATATCTGTTTCCTGCCCCATCATAGAAAGTAAGGTAACCTTTCCGGCAAAATTTGCTAAGTGCCGCGCAATCGCTAAAGAACCACCTGCATAGCGTTCTTTAAAATCGTAGCGTGTAGACATTGCCGCGTCTTTCGTGGTAAGTCCCTGTACCTTGCAAAAAATGTAATCATCAATAATGATATCACCTACGACAAGTACTTTTAACTTTGAAAAGCTTTCTACTATTTTTCGTACTTTGTCAGATAAATCCACACCATACTTTTCTTTCAGCTCTCTTGATTCTTTTACAACTTTATCTGGTAATGCATCAAAAAAATTATTTAAAAGTTTAGTTGAACTATACACGGCTCCCTGTGTAAAATATATTTTCCCACCATATTTTTCAACCACGTCTTGTTCTGAACCAATATTTCCTGTAACATCATTTTTTTCTACAGAATATTCCTGCCCTTTCACATAAAGATCTGGTTGTACATATTTCACAATTTCATGTACCGTAGCTGCCTCACTCAATATAACATAGTCTACGATTTCAAGACTCGCCAAAAAAGCCATTCGCTGTTTATCATTAAAATAGGGCCTTCCAGGTCCTTTGTTAACATATTGTGCTGCCGTCACTGAAACAACCAAAACATCCCCCTGCTGCTTTGCCTCCTGTAAATGCTCAATATGTCCATAATGCAACAAATCGTATACCCCATGGCAAAGGACAACTTTTCTTTCCTGTTTGCGAAACTCTTCTCGAAGCTTGCCAAACTCTTCTTTTGCTATGATTTTATTATCATCCATTCATTTATCCTCTTCATTTCCCCAAATACTTAAACCAGTCTGTTGTTGCTTCTTTTATCGTTTCCGGTGTCCAGACCGGCGCTTTATCCCAATAATCAATATTCTTTAAAATATGCTTTACTCCTTCTTCAAGCGTAACCTTTGGCGACCAATCCAGCATTGTATTTATCTTCGATGTATTAGCAAATGTACAATCCGGTTCACCTGGACGTTTGGGAATATACGCAATATGCTCTTTTGTCCCGCCCAAAAGCTCTACCAAACGATTTACAGAATAAGTATGCCCACTGCCCACGTTGAACCGTTCACCTACTGCATCTGATTTTGCTGCAGTTATAAAAGCATCCACAACGTCAGTTACATAGGTGAAGTCTCTTGTTTGTGTTCCATCTCCAACAATAGTAAAAGATTTTCCAGCTAATTTCTGTCCTAAAAAAACCCCAAACACCGCACCGTAAGTGCCTGATGTACGCGATCGTGTGCCATACACATTAAACAAACAAAGAGATACTACTGGCAATTTGTAAACCTGTGCCCAATGCAATGCCAATTCTTCACCCAGTCTTTTCGTTAACGCATAAGGATATTCCGGTCGAATATCTGCTTTTTCATCTGTTGGATATGTATCGGGAATCCCATAACAAGAAGATGATGCTGTATACATGAAGCGTTTTATCTTCGCCTTACAAGCAGCCTGTAATACAGAAAATGTTCCATCTACATTCGAATGAAAATACGCTTCTGGATTTTGAATTGATGGAACAATATCTGCTAATGCCGCCATATGAAAAACCCAGTCTACACCTTCAAATAAAGGTACTATTTTTGTATGGTCACAAATATCTGCTTCTACTATAGTCAAGCGCTTATCATCTTTATGATGCGCAAGATTTTCCAGTCTTCCTGTACTGCAATTATCAATAACAATTACCTCATGATTTTCACTAAGTAATTGGTCTACAATATGTGAACCAATAAATCCGCAACCACCTGTAACAATTGACCTCATCTACACTGCATCTCCTTATTTTAGCCCAACGCCATCTTTATCAACAATCTCATCTACAATCTGCTGCAAAATCATATTATGTATAGATTCCACGATTCCATATTCCATACTTGGCACATAGACATTATAGTCACCTAATTGTCGAAGATTATTATCTTCCTTAAAGCCTGTAAACGTAATAATCTTACAGCCTTTTTTCTTTGCTACTTCGACAGCATTTAATATATTTTGCGAATTTCCCGAGCTTGATATTGCAACAAGCAGATCATTTTTTTCAGCAATAATCTCAAGCTGTTTACTAAATATATACTCATAGCCAAAATCATTTCCAAGACAAGTAATCGTACTCGGATCATGCATGCTACGCGTTTTTATACCACCATTCTTCAAATAATCTGCTGTCATATGAACTGCTATCCCTGCACTACCACCATTACCAATGAAATAGCACATTGCTTTATTTTTTTTCCCTTTTATAAAAAACTCAACTACTGCATGCAAACTTTCGCTATATGATTTTTCATTAATCATTGTAAGCAATAATATTTTTTTAAATTTTTCTAAATACATATTTTCACCCCTGCTTTTATATAATACTCTATTCCAGTAACCATTTATTCTTTCTCAAAAACGCAGATCCCATTCTGGCATTATAATAAAGATTTCCACTTCGAGCTATTGATTCCTGTAATATTTCTCTATACTTTTTTTGTAAAAGCTTATCTTCTTCACTATACACCATTTCACCGTTTAGTTTTTTCAGCATTTCTTCGGCCAAATCACTAATTTCTTCTGGTGTATTTTCTATAGACACAATTCCTTTTTTATGATATTTTTCAAACAAATCATATCCCTTCCACTTTTCTTCCATTGCTAATATTTCTCTAAATGTCAAATACCTTTTATCGTTCTCATCCCAGTATTTCTTTATAATCATTAAATCTTTTTGGGAAGAACAAGGTGTAACCATCTCCCCTGAAAATGTTATAACCGAAAAATTTATCATCACCTGTGGAACACAAAACAGAGTAGCTATCAATTGTATTCCTGAACCACTGCACACAAAAAAAGCACAATCAGCTAACAAACTAATATCCATAAATTCACTACGATATTTTGTTGCATAATCAATAACCCCATCTGCTTCTATTTCTTTTTCAACAATATACCCCATCCTTACGGACTGAATGTTTTTTTTAAAAAATCTTTTTGTCATAAGCAAACAATTATTAATATCGGAATTCCGAAATTCATTTACTACGTTTTCCTCAGAATCCTTTAATATATTTTTATAATAGCTATTATCCCTAGCATAAAAACATATATATTTCCCTTTAATCCCCATTTCCCTTTTTTCATTTATAGCCAGATTTATTTCATCCAATGAAAAAGAAATTACTTTATCTTTTCTAAAAACAGCATTCCCAAATTTCATAGATCGGTCTTTCATACTTTCCCAATCGTATTGGGGACTCATAACAATCTTAGCTGCATGCTTTTCTATACAATATTGCCAGAATCCAATATTATTAGGCATAATACATATTATTTTTTCTTGAAACTTACTAAACAAAAACTTATTCGGAATATCATATCCGTCATTAATTGTATAGATTGGAAAAAATACATGCAAATTCTTATCACTATTTTCCCTTTCCAACATATATAAATATATTGTAAGACACATTTCACCAATATGACGCGCAGGAAACTGATAAATTATGATTTTCTTATATTTTTTTACTATTCCTTGAAAGTCCTCTTCATATTTCACACAATCATCTAATTTTCTTACAACCGGATATTTCAAAATCTCAAAGCGCATTAACTTTTGATATCTAATTTGCCTTTTATAGTTAATCACGTTTTGAGGAATAAACTTTTTTATTATCTTTTTTATTATCTTTTTCATTACTGACCCTTTTCCTCAAACATTTTAACATTTGCCCTACCATCCTCAAATTTTATCTTAAAATCACAATCCTCCAAAGTAGATACCCGATGTGCAATTGCAATGATTGTAATCTGCCCTTTAAGCTTCAATATCGTAGCTGTAATACTCTTTTCAGTCTCATTATCGAGTGCCGAAGTCGCTTCATCGAGAATTAAAACCTCCGGCTCATAATAAAGTGCTCTTGCAATACCGATACGCTGTCTTTGTCCACCGGAGAGTTTTACGCCCCGTTCCCCAACCGTTGTATAAATTCTATTCGGCAAATCTTCTACAAAATCATGAAGCTCTGCCATCTGAAGAACACGCTCTATCTTAGCATCATCCATCTCCTCTTCGGCTATACCAAGAGCAATATTCTCCCGGATCGTACCATCAATAAGATAGATGCTCTGCGGTACATAGGCAAGGTTTGCCTGCCAGGCACGAATATCACGATAGATATCGACGCCATCCGCACAGATTCGACCACTTGTCGGATTGAGAAGTCCCAGCAGAATATCAACAAAGGTTGTTTTTCCTGCACCCGACTGTCCAATAATCCCAACAAAACTTCCCTTTGGCACCACAAAGGATACATCCTGCAGAACTTCTTCATTTCCCTCAGGATACTGAAATCCAAGATGCTCTATTATCAGTTTATCATCAAACTTCATCTTCTTATCATCGTTTGGCAGTAAAATTTCACTACCATCTATTTGCCGCTGCTTAATGTCAATGAGTTCATCGTAAATCTCATCAAACAGCGGCATCTGAAATTTAATGCTATTGGAGAGATTCACAATACGATTGGCACTTGGCATAAGACGAAATGCTGCAAGTGCCAGTACACCAAGTAACGGCACAATATCCATTGGAGCATTCCCCAAAAGCAACTTTGTAATAATCAGTAAGAGCAACCCACTGACAACAATTGTTTCAATAAACATTCGCGGTAACTGATTGATAAAACTAAACTTACGGTTTGAATTACCAAAGTCCGCATACGCTTTATTAAACTTATTATTAAAAAATGCTTCCCTTCGTAAAACTTTTGTTTCCTTGATTGCACCCAGTCCCTGATTAAGCCACTTACCTTGAATTGCATTACACTCATTTTGAATAACTCCCTGCTTCGTTATTTTTCGACGAAACATTTTAATAATGCTATACATCATGACGCCCAAAACACCGGCAACGATCACTGCCGTAAATGCATCGACTGCAATGAGCATGCTCCATATCATCAATGCTGTAATAATTTCCGTAAAAAGCGTAAGTGTAGGAACTAATATTCCTGTAAAAACTGTTCCGGCACCAGCATTTACATTGCGCAATAATGTCATTGAATTATGATCCAGATGATACAGATACGGTTTATTTAAATATCCTGCCAGAAGCTGCCCGGCATAGTAGATTTGGTTTTTCATGGCAAAATCGATTTGCAGTTTTGTCTGCCATGCCATATAGATATTCTTTATGATATATACAATAATTAGTACACCAGCACTTGCAATGACAAATTCATTATGCGTGACGATTCCAAATGTACTTGCATAATCTGCAATAATTTTATGTTTGACTAAAAATCCCGGATCACCCATGACCGATATAAGAGGTAATATTGCTCCGATTCCTACAGCTTCAAAAACAGCCCCAACAAACATACAAAACACGATAAACACGCAGTATCGAAGCTGCTTTGGTGTAAAAATCGTAAATATTTTAAATAATGATTTCATAGATTATTCCTTTTATCGTAATTTTATAT
>WSSedB1CaDRAFT_10000290_pt1 | contig 22663 bp, 10 predicted proteins | sample WetSurSB1Cattail_FD_9460 | JGI IMG/M metagenome (IMG submission 9460)
GATCTGCAATAGTCCTGGCTACTTTCAATATCCTGTCGTATGCCCTTGCCGAAAGGCCCCTGATATCCATGGCAGTTTTTAGCAGTCTCCCTCCTGGTTCATCGAGCTGGCAATATCTTCGTTGCATCGATGAAGACATTTGCGAATTTGAATAAACACCCTTTATTGCTTCAAATCGTTTTGCCTGGATTGAGCGTGCTTTTACAACCCTTTCACGCACATCAGAAGAATGTTCTACCTTTCCCGAATCAGAGAGTTTATCATAATTAACGGGAACAACTTCAATGTGAATATCTATCCTGTCGAGCAACGGTCCGGAGATTCTGTTAAGGTATTTTTGCACCATTCCTGGTGAGCACATACATTCCTTTTCCGGGTGATTATGAAAACCACAGGGACAGGGATTCATACTTGCAACCAACATAAAACTTGCAGGATAATCCACGGTTGATTTTGCCCTTGAAATTGTAATTACTCTGTCTTCAAGGGGTTGTCTCATAACTTCCAGAACAGTCCGCTTAAATTCAGGAAGTTCATCAAGGAACAATACTCCGTTATGTCCGAGAGATATCTCTCCTGGCTGTGGGAAGGTTCCACCTCCGACTAAAGCGACATCTGAGATTGTATGATGCGGACTCCTGAAAGGCCGTTTGGTCATGAGGGCAGTATGATCATCAATCTTACCTGCAACAGAATGAATTTTGGTTGTTTCAAGGGCTTCATCGAGAGTAAGAGGTGGTATTATAGTCGGCAGCCTTTTTGCCAACATAGTCTTTCCGGCTCCTGGAGGGCCAATCATCAGGATGTTATGTCCCCCTGCTGCTGCAACCTCAAGAGCACGTTTCACATTTTCCTGTCCACGGACATCTGAAAAATCAACATCATATTTGTTTGCTTCACTGGCGAAAATCTCCTTAAGGTCGACTCTTACAGGACTGAACTCCCTGGTGCCATTAAAAAAATCGACTACTTCACCAAGGTTGGCCATGCCATAGACCTTTAATCCATCGACTACGGCAGCCTCCCTGGCATTTTTCACCGGAACAATAACTCCTTTGAAACCCTCCTCCCTTGCCCGGAGAGTGATAGGAAGAACGCCTTTAACTGGTTGAAGAGTACCGTCAAGTGATAGTTCTCCCATAAGAACAAAGGACTCAATCGCCCCCTTTGCAACTTTTTCATCGGCCGCGAGGATACCCAAAGCAAGTGGAAGATCATATGCAGAACCTTCTTTTCTTATATCTGCCGGAGCCATATTGATCACTACCTGTTTGCCAGGCCAGTGAAAGTTGAGGGCAAGCAGAGCAGATGCAATTCTATGCTGACTCTCCTTAACTGCACTATCGGGCAACCCCACGAGAAAAAACTGGATCCCGCGTGACACATTAACTTCGATCGTCACGGTCACCGCATCGATACCAGTAACAGCACTGGCAAAGGTTCTGACTAACATAATTTTAAGTTTACTAGCACATTAGGAAACCAATATCAAATATATGATAAAAAGATAAAAGATAAAAGATAAAAGATAAAAGTAAAAAGATAAAAGTAGTACTGGGGAAAAAAGACTAAAGTCCAGGTAACACTTTTGGAAAAAATCCCCCTCAAAAATTCAAATGTCACATTTCAAAGAAAAACATTTCTGTTGTGCTTAATTTATAGTTTCAGGGGATAAATACTAAAATTTGATCACATTTATGATAGAATTTAATCTAATTTTTTTAACTTAGATTTCTATACATTACTATAATCAATACCAATGGTGATTAACGTTTTGAGAATTTCGATTTTAAGCGATTTGCAGTTTAACCTTTTCGCATAATTTTTTGATCAATCTAATTTAAAGTTGAATTAAAATGAAAAGGCGGAATATAAGTGTTTTACTGATCTTGATTATATGTCATTGTAATTCCTTATTTGCCAAAAATGAAACGATACGGATCGAGGATTACTCGTACGAGGAAGGATTGACTTCTTCGGGGGTAAATAGTGTATTCAAGGATTCTAAGGGTTTTTTATGGATATGTACTACTAATGGTTTATTTAGATACGATGGATATAGTTTTAAAAATATCAATTCGATTGCGAGTGAAATTCTGAAATATGAAACTTACTGCATTGTTGAAGATAAGAATCAGAATTTCTGGATAGGTACAGCCGGTAAAGGAATTATATATTATAACTCTCACACCGGGAAACTTTTTAGCTTAAAATTGAGTGAAGGGAGTAACTCAAAAGTTAACAGGATCTTGTTTTTTAGCAACAGGGTTTGGGTTGCGACAAACGAAGGGCTGCTGGTGATTGATGAAAAGGAGGATATTGATGCTAACACACTTTTTAAAGTAAAAGTATTATGGCCTGATCCGCTGCAAAAGCATTTGCAGATGAATGTAATTAATTTTATTTATGTCCAACCGGGGGGTAAATCATTATGGATAGGGACGAACAGCCCTTTATACGAACTTGATCCGGATACCTATGAATTTAAAATTGTCAATTCTTACAATCAAAACTCTATAAGATGGCTGGCAGATTATTCTAATGGCAAAATACTTGCTTCAAGCTGGGATGGAGGCGTTTTTATTGTTAATCCCTCAAAACATATCCTTGAAAATGACTCTTTTATTAATGAAATTAACAGGATTGTTGGTGACAAAAGAGTAAAATCAGCACTAGTTGACAGACAAGACCGTTACTGGATTGCAACATTTGGAGACGGGTTATATATTTTTGATAAAGACAAAAACGGGAACTTAAGATATGAGAATTACCGGAATGAAGAAAAACTTCCAATAAAACTAAAATCTAACTTTATTGATCAGATTTTTATTGATAGTACCGGTACTGCATGGTTGAGCATGGCAGAGTCAGGATTATCAAAAATTTACTTCCGGAATGATTATTTTCATTATTATAATTTCTTCGAAAGCAATAATTCAAAATCAAAAGAAATTCACGCAATAAAGCAATCCTCGGATAGAAACAAGTTTTGGATAAGCTTTAACCGGAATGAGTTAGATCTTTTTGATTCAGAAAATTACAGCTACAGGCAATTTACGTCCAGAAGTTCTGATCTCCAGCTGCAAAACGATAAAATCAATTTTACTTATCAGGATAAAAAAGGGAATCTATGGATTATTTATTCAAGGATCGGAATATATGTTGTCCCGTCAAAATTTGCATTAAGTCTGATAGAAGGTAAATCAAAAGGTACTATTAAGCCTCTTGAAGCAAATTTATTATTTTCAAGTGACCCCAGAGAAAATTCATATATAACAAATTGCTTTGATGATAGTAAAGGCCGGTTATGGATTGAATGCTGGGATAAAGCTTTTGTTCTTGAAATTCTCGATGGTTTTCTTAATTCGAAGTCTTCAGGACAACTGGTGGCCAATTCCAAAATTGAAAATATTTACTCTGAGGCAAATAAGGATCAGGTTAATTTTACAATATCTCCTGTAAGCTCGATGGTTGAAGTAGGAGAAAATGTTTATTGGCTTGGCACAAGGAATGAAGGAATAATTGAAATTGAAGAGTTGTCAAATCATAAATTTGTTGGAAGAGAGCTGGATATAAACGACAAACTTCCAAGTAATTTTATTAATTGTATTTACATGGATAAGAATCGGAACCTCTGGATAGGAACAAATTCCGGTCTGTGTTATCTGAAAAATAATAAACTTCAGATTTTAAATCTGAAAAATGGTCTCTGCTCTGAAAGTATTAACAATATAACAGAAGATGCTAATCATGATATTTGGATTTCTACTTCTTATGGTATTTCTAAAATTAACAGCAAGGATTTATCAATACGTAACTTTTACAACCCTTACAACTCAAAATTGAACCAGTTTATCACCGGAGCCGTAACTGTCTCCACTGATGGGAATATTTGGTTTTCCACTAATGAATCTTTGGTGACATTTAACACCGGTTTAATAGAAAATTTTCAAATCTCTACTCCTGTTTATTTCACAGATATTAAAATCAATAATCACACAATTATTCCTTCTGAAAAATACAGGGGAATACGCGTTATTGACAATGAGGTAAATCTGAGTAATTTTATTAATGTCCCTTACGGATCTACTCTTAATATTGAATTTGCAGTTCTTGACTATTTAGATCCTGGGAAGATAATGTATAAATATAAATTAGGTAATAAAAGCGAATGGATAATTTTGAGTCACGGGCAACGTAGTCTGAATCTTCTTAATACAAATCCCGGAGAATATAACTTAAGCATTATGGTGGTCAATTCCTCAGGCAAAAGAGGAATAAAAAGTGTAAAGATCCATTTTTTACCTCCGTTCTGGCTTTCAAAAATGGCTTATTCTATCTATTTATTAATCGTTTTGGTTCTTTTATTTACCTATCGAAAGTTGGTAATTCAAAAAACATTGCAGAAATCTCTTGTCGAAAAAGAACGGTATGAAAGGAAAAAAATTGAAGAATTAGATAAAATGAAAAGTGAATTCTTCTCTAATATTTCTCATGAGTTTCGTACACCATTAAGCCTGATTATAAATCCTCTTGAGAAACTGATAAATGAAGATCATCTTTCAATTAAAGACAAAAACAGCCTGAAGCTCGTACTGAAAAGCAGTAATCGCTTGTTAAAACTGACTAATGAGTTAATGGATTTTAGTAAGATTGAAAAGGAATTACTAAAACCTGACTTCCAGCTCTGTGAAATTGTTTCCATGACAGATGAGATCAGCAATCTTTTCAATAATATTGCTGATTTGATGAGTATTGAATTAAAGGTCAATTATCCCTTTGATCACCTTGAACTTCCTATAGACAGAGGAATGGTTGAGAAAATGATTTTTAATTTATTGTCGAACGCCTTCAAATATACTTCTATAAACGGGATGGTTATGATAAACCTCTCAAAATCTTCTGAGGCAGAAACTGAATATGTAAAAATTTCAGTTATTAATACTGGTGAAGGTATAAGCCAGGAAAATTTAAGTAAAGTCTTTGATCGTTATTTCCAGATTAATAATGTTCAAAATAAAAATGTTGCGGGAACCGGCATCGGATTAGCCCTGGTTAAAAGTTTTGTTGAGCTGCATAACGGCAAGGTTGAGGTTAAAAGTGAACCTAATCTTGAGACGTGTTTTGATATTTATCTTCCAACTACGCAAAGTGATTTTAAGTACAATAGCGAATCATCCGCAACCTTACATAAGAAACTTGTTAAAAATATTAAGATTATTGATGATAATGAAAACCTGTCAAACAAACATAATTATGCTCACCGGATATTAATAGTAGAAGATGAAGAGGATATCAGGAATTATATAATTGAAGAATTGTCACAGGAATATAAAATTATATTTGCTAAAAACGGGGAAGAAGGCCTGAATATGGCAAATGAGACTATTCCCGACTTGATTATTACTGATGTGATGATGCCGGTATTGTCGGGTATTGAATTATGCAAAAAGTTAAAAAATCAGGTAATAACCTCCCATATTCCTATTATCATATTATCAGCAAAAACAGAGATTAGGCAGCAGATTGAGGGATTAGAGATGGGAGCTGATGTTTATATGATTAAACCATTTAATATTGATGTCCTCAAAGTCCAGGTTCAACGTCTTATTACCTTTAAACAAGCCATATATTCAAAATACTTAAAGGAAACTACCCTTATCCCGCAAGACTCAGGAACCAGCAAGCTCGATGATGAATTTATCAGGAAGGCATTGACCTTTATAGAGGAAAATATGACTGATTCCAACCTAAATGTTGATCAACTGGCAAATTGTGTTTCCTTAAGCAAAGTTCAAACCTACAGAAAAGTTAAAGCTATCAGTGGTTTATCAATTGTCGAGTTTATCAGAACAGTTCGTTTAAAGAAAGCTTCTCAGCTTATATTGGAGGATCACTTAAATTTTTCAGAAATTGCTTTTATCACAGGTTTTTCGACTCCATCATATTTTTCAAAGTGTTTTCACGATCATTTTGGAAAAACCCCATCTGAATTTGCTGCTGAATACGGCAAAGAACCTGCAGTATCCTGATTGGCTGGCGATTAGATTCCGTTAGTTCCCTGCTGGTTTTCTCTTATTAAAATCGATCATTTTGTTGTAAAAATTTTATAGCATGATTTCCTTTTTTATATATGAATCAAATTTAATAGTTGTTATTTCAAATTTGACAGAGTTAGAATACCGGATAATTTACATTTGATTCAAATAGTTATTTGGTTTTTAGGGTTAGTTAAACATGTTTTAATTGGTAGGTGCACTTTTTTAAGTCTATCATTATTACGTATTGTTGGTTGTTTCTTAGTTAGTTTATTAAGCGATAGGAAGCAGTTGTTAGTCGGGTACTCTGCAACCTATCGCTTTAATTAAACCTGTAAAAACAAGAATTGGATGATTCACTTCGGAAAAAGGAGAATTCCTGTTGTTTTATTAATATTAATATTCACTGTAAATTGTCTGCTGGCCCAAAAAACACACAGCGATAACAATGATGGCACTTATACCAACCCGGTCATTTTTGCAGATTTTCCTGATCCTGATGTGATTTTGGTTGGTGACACTTATTACATGGTTTCCACGACCATGTTCATCTTTCCGGGAGTAACAATTCTGAAATCTTACGATCTTGTGAATTGGGAGTATTGCAGTAATGCTGTTCGCCGCTTCGATTTCAATCCTTGTTATAACCTTGATGGTTGCTCAAGATACGGTCATGGACAATGGGCGACCAGTTTAAAATATAACAACGGTAAATATTATTTACTGTTTATCACCCTCAACGAAGGCGGTTTTATTTGTTCGGCCGCAAAAGCAGAGGGACCATGGGAAATAAGAAAGCTACCAAAAGGTTTTTATGACCCCGGCTTATTCTTCGACGATGACGGAAGAATTTTTGTTGCCCACGGTTATGGTAAGATCTTTATAACTGAACTGGATAAGACTTTTGCTCCAAAAAGTAACGATTCGCTGGTTTATTCAGGTGATATTCGTGAGGGTCTTGAAGGATCCCATGTATATAAAATAAACAATTATTACTATTTGTATTGCACCTATGGAGGTGTTGATGGTATCCAGGTAGCTCTCCGTTCTAAAAATATCTTCGGCCCCTATGAACAAAAAGTGGTGCTCAGAGATACGACGAGAGGGATTAACTTCGGAGTCCATCAGGGGGCGCTTATCAAAACACAGACAAACGAGTGGTGGACATTGCTCTTTGTCGACAGTGGACCATTTGGCCGTTGCCCTTCATTGCAACCGGTAACATGGGTTGATAACTGGCCTGTTGTGGGAGTTGATGGGAAAGGAGTGGTAAAATATAAAAAACCAAATGTTGGGAAAAAATATCCGATAGAGGATTTGCCAACGTCGGATGAGTTCAGTGATAAGACCCTGGGCATGCAGTGGGGATGGAACCACAACCCCGACTCAACCAAATGGTCGCTCACCAGAAGATCAGGATTCCTTAGTTTAGAAACAACCAGAGTTGTTTCCAAACTGCCTGAAGCCCCTAATACCCTAACCCAAAGGATCTTTGCGAATTACGATCAGACCATCCCAACCATAGGTACTGCCAGTTTGGAGGTAAAAAACATGAAAGTTGGTGATATTGCAGGTCTGGCTGTTTTTCAGGACCCTTATGCTTATATAGCGGTCAAACAAAATAAAGGTTCGAAATTCCTGATTATGGTTAATAATGGCAAGGCAATAGACTCTCTGGCAATAAATAATTCATCGGTGTACCTGAGGACCATTGCATCTAACAGTACAAAGAAAGCAACCTTTGAGTTTAGCTTTGACAATAAAGAATTCAAACCTCTTGGAAATGAATTATCAATGCGATTTAATCTTACAATATTTACCGGGAACAAATTTTGCCTCTTTAATTATGCCACAATTGAAACAGGTGGACATGTTGATTTTGATTGGTTCAGAATGCAGTTATAAATGAAAAACAATTAAAATACAAATCTTAATTTACCATGAAGAATATAGTTCTTTTTGTATTGCTGGTGTTGCCACTTTCCTTATTTGCTCAGAATGCAAAAATTAAGATTGATCTCTCCAGAGAAATCGGAGATATTGATCCTGAAATTTACGGTGTATTCATGGAACCTATTCATTTCAGCGGAAAAATGATGGGTTTGCCCGATACTGTCAACTTCAATACACTCTATGGGAATTTGTATGATCCATCATCGAAGCTTGCAGATGAGAACGGCTTCAGAAAAGATTATATTGAAGCCATGAAAGAGCTCAAGGTTACGAACATGCGGTGGCCAGGGGGTAATTATGTAAGCGGCTACAACTGGCAGGACGGTATTGGTCCGAAGGATAAGCGTCCGGTCCGGATTAACCTGGCCTGGGGTGGTCTCGATAACAATCATGTAGGTACTGATGAATGGATTGCTTTAAATAAAGCCATAGGAAGTGAAAATATTGTCTGCGTGAATCTTGGTCTCGGTAACATAACTGATGCGTGTAACTGGGTGGAATACTGCAACTATAAAAAAGGAACATGGTTTTCTGATCTTCGTGCAAAAAACGGACATCCCGATCCCTATAACTTAAAGATATGGGACCTTGGGAATGAAGTTGATGGAGCACCATGGGAGCTTGGACATAAGACAGCTGAAGATTATGTAAAGATTGGAAGGGAGGCAGCAAAAGCAATGAAATCTGTTGATAACTCTATTAAATTAGTAGCCTCCGGATCATCTTATTATGAATCATCCGGCCAATGGATTGACTGGAACAGAAAAGTCCTTTCCGGACTTGGAGATATGATTGATTATATTTCGATTCACCGTTACTGGGAAAACTCGCCTGACTATTATGATTACATGGGTCAAAGTGCGTTAGATTTCGAAGAGAAGATAAATGTAACTGCTGCAGAGATTGAGGTGGCCAGAGTTATGAACAATTTTAAGAACCCAATCTCAATTTCTGTGGATGAATGGGGAATCATGTCAAGAAATCTTCTGTCGGCCCTCCCTATAGCACAGTGTTTTAACTCATTTATCCGGCATGCTGATATAGTTAAGATGTCAAATTTCACAATGCTGACCTCACTGCTGGGAAGTGATAAAGAAAAGGGAACGTTCAAAACACCTCTTTTCTATATATTCAAATCGTTCTCAAATAATTGCAGAGGAGCTTCTGTTGATACTTACGTTCAGTGCGATACCTTCAATACTCCTTTGTTCAAAGGAATTCCTTACCTTGATGTAACAACTGTATATTCGAAAGAGACCAACACTTTAATAATCAATGTAGTTAACAGGCACAAAGACAAAGCAATCAGCGCCGACATAATTTCACTATCCGGCGATTTTGACGGCAAAGCCGAATCGAACCTTATGAGTGCTAACGATCTGAATGAAGCTTTTACTTTCGATAAACAGGATGAATATAAACCGTCAGTAAAAGAGATAAAAACCGAAAAGAACAAGGTGGTCTGCTCTTTTCCGGCTCACTCATTTACTCAAATTAATGTTGGTATAAAAAAACAGAATTTGAATTAAAACTATTATTTCAAGACAATCTCAGAATAAAAAGTGAGATAACAGCCTGCCGGAAGGAGTGATAAGGCAAGTCTCATAAACACAAAAAAATCGTACCATTAATTCGCAAACACTTAAAAATCAAATATGATGAAAAAGAACATTATTGCACCAATTGTACTACTGATTTTATTCGGTTCTTTTTGTTCTGCACAAACAAGCATAACCGAAGATTTTAAACCTTCGACACTGAACCAGCCCGGGAAAGATTATCCACAGGTAAATTCCCAGGGCTATGTCCGTTTTCGTATAGAAGCGCCGCTGGCACAAACCGTAACAGTTACTCTGGGTGGAAAAGGTGGCACTAAGCTCACTAAGGCAGAAGACGGTTCATGGACGGGCACTACAGATATAGCCATGGATGAAGGATTTCACTATTACCATCTGACGGTTGATGGCGGAGTGTTTAATGATCCGGGTGCATTAAATTTCTACGGTTCTGTCCGTTGGGAAAGCGGTATTGAAATACCTGCTCATGACCAGGATTTCTACGAATTGAAAAATGTTCCTCATGGAAATGTGCAGCAAATTCTATTCCCTTCAAAAAGTACAGGTACTTCGCGGCGGGCATTTGTATACACACCTCCAAATTATTACAAAGATCAGTCAGAACGATATCCTGTATTATACCTGCAACACGGCTGGGGAGAGGATGAAACCGCCTGGAGTAACCAGGGTCATGCAAATCTGATTATGGATAACCTGATTGCTGAAGGAAAGATCAAGCCCTTTATCATTGTAATGACCTATGGGATGACAAATGAAGTCAAATTTGGTAAAATAAAGGAATTCGATATAACTCCATTCCAGACAGTTCTTGTCGATGAATTAATCCCTTACGTAGATGCCAGCTTCCGTACTATTGCCACCCAGACTTCCCGCGCTATGGCCGGATTATCGATGGGTGGAATGGAAACCCACACTATAACTCTCAACAAACCCGACGTGTTCGCTTATTGGGCACTTCTTAGCGGAGGTATTTATAAAGCAGATGAAATTAAGGACAAATCTAAGGTTAAGCTTATTTTCATAAGTTGTGGAAGCCGTGAAAATCCTGATGGTGTTAAAAAATCAGTGGAAGATCTTAAGTCAGCAGGCTTCAATGCTGTGTCTTATGTTTCCGAAAATACCGCCCATGAATTTCTTACCTGGAGACGCAGCTTGTATCAACTTGCGCCGCTTTTGTTCAAATAATATTAACGCTAAACATTTCGGATGAAAAAGGAAGTACTAATTGCCATAAGCCTTTTATTTTCTGTGCATTTATTGGGACAGTTACCCTATCAAAACCCCGGATTAAGTTCCGAAGAACGGGCTAAGGATTTGATTTCGAGGCTTACATTAGAAGAAAAAACAGTATTAATGTGCGACCAGTCCGATGCGATTCCACGTTTGGGAATAAAGCGGTTCAACTGGTGGAGTGAAGCGCTTCACGGCTATGCCAACAACAACAATGTAACTGTATTTCCGGAGCCGATTGGAATGGCAGCTTCGTTCGATGACCAATTACTGTTCAGGATTTTCGACGCAACTTCTGATGAAGCCCGTGCAAAAGTTAATGAAGCCCGGGCGTCGGGACAAGAGAACAAACGTTTCTTAAGTCTTTCAGTCTGGACACCAAATGTCAACATTTTCCGCGACCCACGCTGGGGGCGAGGCCAGGAGACCTATGGGGAAGATCCTTATCTGACTTCGCGTATGGGCGTTTCGGTAGTGAAAGGACTGCAGGGCCCTGCCGATGCCAGATACAGAAAGCTGCTGGCTTGTGCCAAGCACTATGCTGTACATTCAGGCCCTGAGTGGAGCCGTCACAAGCTTAATCTCAATAATATCGATCCCCGTGACTTGTACGAAACTTATCTGCCAGCATTCAAATCGCTGGTCCAGAAAGCCGATGTACGTGAGGTCATGTGCGCCTATCAGAGACTAGACGATGATCCTTGCTGCGGTAATTCAAGGTTACTGCAACAGATTCTTCGTAATGACTGGGGTTTTAAATACCTTGTTGTTTCCGATTGTGGTGCTATAACTGACTTTTTTACAAGTCATAAGGTCTCTTCCGATGCCGTACATGCTGCTTCAAAAGCTGTTTTAGCCGGAACTGATGTGGAATGTGTGTGGCAGGACTATCCTTTTAAAAAATTACCTGATGCTGTTTCACGGGGCCTTATTAAAGAAGAAGAGATCAACAAACATCTGCTGCGGGTATTAACAGGCCGTTATGATCTGGGGGAAATGGACGACGATTCTATTGTCCCATGGACTAAAATCCCTCTTTCGGTCATAAACAATGAAGAACATCGCAAACTTGCATTAGACATGGCACTCGAATCGATGACACTCCTTCAGAATAAAAACAATATTCTCCCATTAAGTAAAGGTGAAAAAGTTGCAGTTATAGGACCAAATGCCAACAACATGCCAATGCTCTGGGGAAATTATAATGGAACACCTTTTAAGACCATCTCTATTCTTGATGGAATTTCGTCGAAAGTTCCTGCCGGTAAAGTTTTTTACGACAAAGGCTGCGATCTGGCTGAAGATAAAGTAACGAACAGCTATTTCTCCTATTTTTCATTTGAAGGGAAACCCGGAATAAAAGCTACTTACTGGAACAACAGGGAAGGAAAAGGCGATGCTGTCGTTACCCGGCAAATAATAAACCCAATAAAATTAACTGTAGCAGGGCAGCATGAATTTGAAACAGGCGTAAAACTGGAGGGTTTCTCAGGTTTGTTTGAAACAGAGTTTGTAGCATCCAAAACTGAAGAACTTATATTCAAATGTGGTGCGACAGGTCATTTCGAATTGTTAGTAAATGACCGTTCATTGATAGCGTATGATAATTGGAGGACGCTCCCCTCCAGAATTCCGATAGAAGTTGAAAACGGAAAGAAATATAAGATTGTATTAAGGTATTCACAACTTAACAACTGGGAAGCAAACTTAGAGTTTGACTTTGGCAAAGAAGTCGACATCGATTATACCGGGTTGATTAAAAAGCTTAAAGGATATGATGTAGTAATTTTTGTTGGTGGACTTTCTGGCCAGCTCGAAGGTGAAGAAATGCCGGTATCATACCCGGGGTTCAAAAATGGTGACCGCACCAACATTGAATTACCATCTGTGCAGCGCAATTGTCTGAAAGCATTGAAGGAGGCAGGGAAGAGAATAGTATATGTGAACTGCTCCGGTTCCGCAATTGCATTAACACCTGAAACAGAAAGCTGTGACGCAATTCTTCAGGCCTGGTATGCCGGCGAATCAGGGGGCCAGGCTGTTGCCGATGTCATTTTTGGCGATTATAACCCATCAGGAAAACTACCTGTTACATTCTATAAGAATTCTCAGCAGTTGCCCGACTTTGAAGATTATTCAATGAAAGGTCGTACCTACCGCTTCATGTCCGATCCATTATTCCCATTCGGGTTTGGCTTAAGCTATACAACATTCTCTATTGGCGATGCAAATTTCAGCACAACAGCGATCAGGAATAACGAAACAATCGTACTTACAATCCCTGTTACCAATCTTGGAAAACGTGATGGAACCGAAATCGTCCAGGTTTATGTTCACAAAGTAAACGACAGTGACGGACCACTAAAAACCCTGAAGGGATTCCAACGATTGAGTATTGCTGCTGGAAAAACATGTCAGGCTGTAATCAGTTTGCCTTATGACTCATTTGAGTTTTTTGACAGACCGGCAGTAAGAATGACCGTAGCTCCGGGCGAATATGAAGTTTACTATGGAAACAGTTCGGATCCAAAAGACTTAAAAACATCAAAAATCATAATTTCAGAATAACAGGCATAATCAGAATAAGATGAAAAAAATACTATTTATAGTTACACTAGCAATAACAGCAGGCTTTCATGCTAAAAGCCAGAATATAATAAATCAATCTCCTCCTGGCTTTGATTCTCCCCGTAACGAAATAAAAAAGGGGAAAATTGACACCATTGTATATTATTCGAAAACAGTTGGTACGAAACGAAAAGCGCTGGTTTATACTCCTCCTCTCTATACCAAAACCAGAAAATACCCGGTACTATATCTTTTACATGGCATTGGTGGTGACGAAAAAGAATGGCTGAAAGGTGGTCAGCCTCAGATCATTCTGGATAACCTCTATGCAGAAAATAAATTACAGCCTATGATTGTGATCATGCCAAACGGCCGGGCTATGAAAGACGACCGGGCAACAGGGAATATTATGGCATCGGATAAGGTGGAGGCATTCGCTACTTTTGAGAAAGACTTGCTGAATGATCTAATTCCATTTGTTGAGAAAAAATATCCGGTACTTACCAACCGTGAAAGCAGGGCAATAGCCGGTTTATCAATGGGTGGAGGACAATCACTGAATTTCGGTCTTGGCAACCTGGATAAATTTGCATGGATAGGAGGTTTTTCTTCTGCACCAAATACAAAAGCCCCCGAATTATTAGTGCCGAATCCGGATGAAACAAAGAAAAAACTAAAAGTACTCTGGATCTCATGCGGTGATAATGATGGTCTGATAAGTTTCAGCCAGCGCACTCACGATTATCTTGTTGCGAAAAGCGTCCCTCACATTTTTTACATTGAACCAGGTGTTCACGACTTTAAAGTCTGGAAAAATGATTTATATATGTTTTCCCAACTTCTTTTCAAATCTGTTGATGTCTCTTATTTCAATAAATATAGTGTTCTTGGAACTCCGGCTGCAACTAATGTAAGAAGTTCTAAATACCCTCAGATTAAGCCTGATGGCAGGGCTCTATTTCAAATTAAAGCGCCTGATGCACAAAAAGTGCAACTTGATTTGGTCAGAAAATACGATATGGTAAAAAACAGTGACGGAATCTGGAGTGTAACAACGGATTCATTAAGCGAAGGTATTCACTATTACTCATTAATTATTGATGGTTTAGCAGTTTGCGACCCATCGAGCGAAGCTTTTTATGGTATGGGACGAATGGCAAGTTGTATAGAAGTTCCTTTTAAAGGCGATGGCTATTACACATTAAAAGATATACCGCATGGTGACATACGCATTAAGCGATATTTTTCTGAAGTAACAAGAAGCTGGCGCCGTTTCTTCATTTACACACCTGCCGGTTATGATGTGAATACCAGCGATAAATACCCTGTTTTGTATCTGTTGCACGGTGGTGGCGAGGATGAAAGAGGCTGGGCTGAACAAGGGAAAACAGACATAATCATGGACAATCTTATTGCAGAAAAAAAAGCAAAACCTATGCTAATAGTTATGATGGACGGCAACTTTTCTACCGGAGGAAATGGTTTTGGTGAAAATATGCTGAAAGCTTTCACAGCTGAATTGAAGCAATCGGTAATTCCTTTTGTGGAAAAAAATTTCCGTGCAGAAACAGATTCTAAAAATCGTGCTCTCGCCGGTTTATCTATGGGTGGCATACAAACTCTCTACGCAGGAATAAATAATACTGATTTATTTTCATACTTAGGTGTTTTTAGCTCCGGGTGGATCCAGTCTATGCAGGAAGATCTGGCCAACGCACAGTACAAGTTCATGAGCATGAATTCCGATAAAATAAATTCTGATCTGAAACAGTTTTGGATTTCCATAGGCGGACCTCAAGATATTGCGTACAAAAACTGCAAGATCATGCTTTCAAAATTCGATGAAATGAATATTAAATACACATACAACGAATATCCGGGCGGACATACATGGCCCGTCTGGAGAAATAACCTGTTTAATTTTGCTCAACTTTTGTTCAAATAGCCTAATCCTTAATAAACTACTAAAATGAGTCAAACCTCTCAAAAAATCTCAGTATTCGAAAAAATAGGGTATAGCCTCGGGGACCTTGCTGCAAACCTGGTTTTCCAGACGTTAATTACTTATCTGGCTTATTTCTATACCGATATTTATGGGCTAAAAAATACCGATGCCTCAATTATAATGCTTTCGGTCGGCTTAGTTGCCGCATTCATATTTAACCCGATAATCGGATTATTGGCTGACCGGACCCGTTCGAAATGGGGTAAATTCCGGCCCTGGATTTTATTCACAGCTATCCCTCTGGGAGTTATTGCACTTCTGGCATTTTCAACGCCACATTTTTCATACAAGGGAAAATTAATCTACGCCGCTGTAACTTATACGCTGCTGTTGCTGATGTACGCTTCAAGTAACCTGCCATATGCAGCTCTGAGCGGTGTACTTACAGGTGACATGGGAGAAAGAAACAGTATTTCATCGTACCGGTTTGTTGCAGTTATGTTTGCCCAGTTTTTTGTACAGGTGTTTATGCTTCCAATCATTGAATATGCAGGCAAGGGAGACAAAGCAGTGGGTATTGAAGCAGTAATGACATGGCTGGCTGCTATTGGAACTATCATGCTGCTTATAACTTTTTTCACAACCCGGGAGCGCATTATTCCACGTCTGGAGCAAAAATCTTCGATTAAAGATGATCTGTCTGATCTTTCGAAGAACAGACCCTGGTTAATAATGCTCATCTTAACTATTCTGGTTTTCATAACCCTGGCGATGAAAGGAGGTGCCTATGTGTATTATTTTAATAATTATGTAGATAAACAGGCACTCACCGATTTAATAAGTCCACTTATTTCTGATTTGTCTGCTGTTGGCATTACTTTCTTTGGATCAGATCCGGTTGCAGCGGGATTTGGTTTGTTTAATGCCGGCGGCATTATCTTTATGATTGTTGGTATTTCATTCTCAAAAGGCCTTGCAGATAAATATGGTAAACGTGATGTTTACAAATATGGCCTTCTCACGGCAACCATTTTTGTTCTGATCTTTATCTTTTTCAGACCCTATAATGTAATCCTGATGTTTGTTTCACAAATATTGCATGGGTTTTCATACGGAATTACCATCCCTATACTATGGGCGATGATTGCTGATGTTGCTGATTATTCTGAATGGAAAACAAATCGCAGGGCAACTGCAATAATTTTCTCTGCAATGATGGTAGGCCTAAAAGCAGGCCTTTCTATCGGAGGCGCTCTGGTTGCATGGATTCTTGGCTTATATGGCTACATTCCTAAACAAAGTGCAGTAGCTGGGCACGCAATTATCCAACCTGATACTGTCGCCGCCGGAGCAAAAATGCTTGTCAGCATCTATCCTTCCATCCCCTTCTTATTAGGTGTCGGGTTGCTGTTTTTCTATGTTATTGATAAGAAAATGGAAGTAAAAATTGAGACAGAACTGATGGCCAGAAGGGCAAAAGTATGAATAGACGATCTTAATTGAGTAAATCTAAAAATATGAAAATCAAGACTATTTCTGCAATTATTGCAATTATTATTCTGCCAAACATACACACTATGGCGCAAAATACACTGGCTGATGCTACGAAAGGAAAATTTCTTTTTGGTGTAGCTGTTAATATGCAACAAGTTAATGGTGTTAATCCAAAAGAATCAGAATTGATTGCTAAAGAATTCAATGCAATTGTTGCCGAAAACTGTATGAAGCCCCAACTTATCCATCCCGAAGAAAACAGATACGAGTGGGCAGATGCAGACAAAGTTGTAGCATTTGGAGAAAAAAACAAGCAGGTTGTAACCGGGCATTGTCTTATCTGGCATTCCCAGATAGCCAAGTGGTTCTTTGTTGATGACAGTGGAAAAGATGTCACTCCTGAAGTTCTGAAAGAACGTATGCGTCAGCACATCTATACAATTGTGGGTCGTTATAAAGGCCGGATAAAAGGCTGGGACGTTGTCAACGAAGCTTTTGAAGACAATGGCACATACCGCAATAGCAAGTTCTACCGTATTTTGGGCAAGGATTTTATCAAATATGCTTTCCAGTTTGCTCATGAAGCCGACCCAGATGCAGAATTGTATTATAACGATTATAATGTAGAAACTCCGGCAAAATGCGAGGCTATAGCTGAACTGGTAAAAGAACTCAAGGCTGCCGGAGTCAGAATTGATGCTGTTGGTTCACAAGCGCATATGCAAATGGATAGCCCTACGCTTGACGCCACAGAAACCAGTTTTAAGAAACTTAAAGCCGCCGGTGTGAAAATACTTATTACCGAATGGGATATTTCTATCCTTCCCAATCCATATTCGGGAGCAAACATATCGGTAAATTTCAAATATTCGCCGGAAATGGATCCTTATCGTGTAGCCGTGCCCGACTCTGTTCAACAAAAGTGGAACAAACGCGTACTTGATATGTTCGGACTCTTCCTTAAATACAGTGATGTAGTTGATCGTGTTACTGTCTGGGGATTGAACGATGCCGTAAGCTGGTTAAACAATTTCCCGATTCGCGGCAGAAAGGATTATCCTGTACTTTTCGACCGCAACAACCAGCCCAAGAGCGTGGTTGATGAGATGATTAAAATGGCAAAAAAAATATAAGTCTGAAAAATGAAGCAGCTAAGTTAGAATCCGAATCGCATCTGAAGACCATAATAAGTAAAATAAATAATAGACAATAAATTATAAGGAGATACACAATGTCAAAAGAAAAAGATGATTTTATCGCAGCGAAAATCGCGAAAATGAGCCTGCTGGAGAAATGCGGCCAGCTTCTCACCTTCACATGGAGAGGTGCCTATCTGACTCCTTCAGGGATTGAACAGATCACTAAACTACAAGCAGGCGGAGTGTGCCTGGAACCATACGCACTGGAAACATGCAAAAATCTATATTGGGGACGTTCTCAAGTCGATCCCAACTTCAAAAAACCAGCTGATTATTTCGACATCGCGCATACCTATTTCGAGTCTCGGGCCTATGGTGTGAGCGTTAGGCCTGAGGAGCTCACTGAAGCGCTTAACAAACTTCAGGAAATAGCGATGAACAGGGATTCGGGAATTCCACTTCACATTACAATCGATATGGAAGGCGATTTTAAGAACGATTACACAGCCGGTGGTGTTCTTCAGTTTATTCCTCCAATGGGTATCACAGCTATTGGCGATGTAGATTTGGCCTATAAAATCGCAAACCTGATGGGCAGGCAGATGGCTGCTATGGGAGTAACCCAGTTCTATCATCCTGTATGTGATGTAAATATTAATCCGTTGAATCCCGAAATCGGAGTTCGTTCATTTGGTGACAATCCTAAGGTTATAGCAAAGTTCATTGCAGCAACAGTCCGTGGTTATGAGGATGCAGGTATTACCGCAACAATCAAGCATTTCGCTGGCCGTGGTGATTCAGCAACTGATGCGCATGATGTGCTGGATGTCTGCCGTGGAGATAAAAAACGCATGCAGGAAGTTGAATTAGCAGCCTTTCAGGCAGGTGTAGATGCAGGTGCATCCGCTCTTATGACAGCTCATACCATTTACCCTGCGTATGATGAAGAATACCCTGCAACCCTTTCGAAAAAAATTCTTACTGATCTTCTGAGAGGAGAAATGGGATTTAAGGGTATAATTGTCTCAGACGCAATCGGTATGGCGGCGATCCTTAAAAAATGGCCACTCCCACTAGCTTGCGCCATGGCGATTAAAGCCGGTGTGGACACCATTCTATTAAAGGCTGACGATGAATCCCGTTCGCAATGCCTGTTTGGTATTAAACAGGCTGTTGAAAACGGCGAACTTTCTGAAGAACGTGTAGACGATGCGGTCCGTAGGCTGCTCAACAGAAAGTATGACCAGGGTCTCTTTAAAAAAGCAGGTAAAATGGATCCGAAAGAAACTGCAGCAATTGTCAGGAGTAAAGAAAACATTGACTTTTCATGGGAAGTAGCTCACAAGGCCTTGCTGGTTGTTCGCGATGATAGAAAGCTGTTGCCATTAAGCAAAGACAAGAAAATACTTGTGGTTGAGCAAACAATCCCATACGAGTTTTTAGGAAAAGATCTTTACAGTCATGCTCATATGTTCTGTGAACAGATGACCAAACATTCTACCAATCTGATTTTGGATGATACAGGTTTTCATGCTGAAGAAGAAGATATTGAAGAAACATTGAGACTGGCAAAAGATGCGGATCTGGTTGTGATGACAAATTACTATGCTCGTATTGAGAAACGGGGAAATAACACTCACCTGATCAAAGCACTAAAAGCAGCTGGCAAGGACGTGGTTGTTGTAACCAACTTCCCATATCGCAAAGGTACCACGACTGTGGCTGATGCAGTAGTTTGTAATTTCTCCGGTACTCCTGATTCGATAAGGGCTTCTGTTGATCTTCTCTGGGGGACAATTAAACCTTACCCAACAACAAAGATGCCGATTGATCTAAGCGCTGAAAATAACTTGCCGGAAGAACAAACTCCTGCGCCAGAGAAGTCACCTGAAAAGAAAAAAGGACAAATTTGGGGAGGAAAATGTTAGAACTTCCGGTAATACGAGAATAAGATGACAAAATCAACATCCTTTAAAATTCAGGATATCTATACAATCACGGGTACCGAGATTGCAAAGATCTACGAAGAGAACTTTATGTCGGTTCATTTCCAGGGCATGTCCAAATGTCTTCAGTTTCCGCATACTGTAGCGCTGCAGGGCGCACCAACCTGTTCAATCGGAGTTTCCCCTTACGGCCTTTATAACCGACTGAACAACGCTGGTCGTCTTATCATGTTGAACCAGACAGCGATTCAATTTGGATCAGCACCATATATTCGTATCGACGATACCTGCATAATGCTGACTCAGAAACTTCCGGGTGAAACTGAACTTCCTGATGATATACCGGCAGTTAAGAATTACTATCCTGCTCCGGTTTCAAAAGAAAACGTATACATGACCATTGCCACTCCTTCATTGGAGATTGCTTATAAACTTGAAAAAGTAAAGGTTATCAGAAGGTTGATTTCCCCTTTTCTTTCGGGTGGTGAACAAACACTAATGCCACTCGGTGTTGAGGAATTCGTGGTTGAAAACACAAGCAATGAGGTGAAGGAAATCTCACTTGTTGTACCAAGGCCATCGCTGGTGAATCTGCAGGAAAAAGAACTTAAACCTACTGATCAGGACAGTGTTTTTGTTTGCACTGCGGCAGTAAACAGGCAGAAGCATGAAGAGTTCAAATCAGGCGGTACTCGTGGCGTAATTATGGGAAGCACTGAGAGTCAAAACAAAATGGCAATTGCAGTTGCTGATGTCCCTGGCGTTTCAGTGGATACACAACCCTATTTCTGTCTCAATAAATACTCAGGTGATCTGCTTTTAACTGAAGATGGCAGTTTTTATGAAAAAAAAGGACCAGTTGTCCGAAGTGATTACGGAGCTGCTATTAGTTTGACTTTTACCTTGAAACCAAACGAATCCAAAACCATTCCTGTCGCTGTTGTTCTTGATTATCCTGTACAGGATTACATTGATGGAAAGACATTTGACAGAAAATACCTGAAAAACTTCAAAGATGAGGAAACACGCACTCTGGATTTGGCGAAAATCGCATTAACCAGTTACAAGCAATGGTGGAATCGCACATTGACAATTCAGGAACGGATTTTTGATACTATCTCGTCCACTTCATCCTATCAGAATGACCGCGAAGGTGCATTTCGTCTGACAAGGTTGATGTTGAATGAACTCCATTTCCCTTTATCGAACGCTATTGTCTGGATTGAGAATGAAAAAGGAAAAGAGCAGGCACGATTCCTGGAATGTTTTGACTATGCCTATATTGATCCTTCTGATGTGGATTGGTATTCGATGGTATTACTAATGCTTTTCCCTGAGGTGGAAAAGGATTTGTGCCAGGCCTTTATAGATTCCATACTGGCCGTTGATCCTACTCCCCGGTGGTATCATTTTCACGCCTCGTTTGTTGCAGCCCAGTTGCATTTTAAAGAACATCATGAGGAATATGAAGGTGCTTCACTGACCCAAATCCGTGATGATTTCAAAACCAAAGGCAGTGTCGCTCACGATGTTGGCGCTATGCCTAAAGGGCATCCCCTGCGCAATGTGAGTGATTATGCGTGGTATAATAACAATTACTGGGTTGATCTATATCCTAAGCTGATGATGCGGGTCTTACGTAACGTAAAATTCACCGGGGATATCGAATTTCTTAAAACAAACTGGGAAACCCTTAAGTTCGGCCTGGAATCTTTGTTGAAACTCGATTTTGACAACGATGGTATCCCTGAAGGACATCCGGAAGATGTTAAAAACACATTTGATAACCTGGTCCTTTTTGGCGCTGATGCATATGATGCGACTCAGTTTCTGGGTGGTTGCCAGGCTCTGATCAAAATGGCCCAAATGCTTGATGAAAAAGCCGATGAGGAACATATCCGGAATATTTACGATAAAGCCTGGAACAGTTTTGAGAAATTATGGCGCGAAGATGTGAATAAAAAGGGTGAGAAACTCGAATATTACGTTACGTGCTTTGATCCTAAATCAGGAAATACAAATACGGATGTCTGGACCAATCAGCTTGATGCTTTGTGGTATCTAACCTCAATTGGAGAAGCTCCTGCAATTCCGGAAGAACGTGTCAAAAAGATTCTCAAGACCATTTATAACACAAATCAGGCAACCATGGGATGGGCTATGTGTAAAACCAGGGATGGTGAACCCGTTGAATCTGAACAGGGACAAGATGTTTATACAACTTCAAATTATGTTTTCGCCCAGCTGCTTGATTATTACGGTATGGTTGAGGAAAGTAAGGAGGTTTACAAACATATGGATCGTGTGGTTTTCNANTATGCAAATACNNTNACGACTCCCGACAANCTNCGGGCNGAGTTNGAANNNGAAGCAGGTGAAACAAAAGCCAATCCACATTATATTGTTGCTGCATATCCAAGGCCTGGTGCAGTCTGGTCGCATCTTGTGTTGAATCACATCAGGGAATTACAGACAAAGAATAAGAACGAAACTATTGAATCAAAAGATCTGATTCCATTCTACCCATGGTTGACAGGAGGTTCAGAGTAGCGAAGAGATCAATTACCATGAGCAAAAAATATGACATCACATTTGTTGGACACATGTGCTATGATGAGATTATTCCATTTAGAGGAAAAGCACGTGTCGCTCCCGGAAGCGCCGTTCTATGCGGAGCCATGGTTGCTGCCAGGGTAGGCAGAAAGGTTGCAGTTGTTACAAAGATGGCAAAGAAAGACGAGGCCATCCTTCAGCCGATGAAAGATATCGGCAT
>WSSedB1CaDRAFT_10000292_pt1 | contig 22564 bp, 23 predicted proteins | sample WetSurSB1Cattail_FD_9460 | JGI IMG/M metagenome (IMG submission 9460)
CTTCTGAACAATGGCAATAGGTGTAGATTTTTCATAGCCTCCGTCGATAAGTTCTTTTACGACATCTGAAAGCATATGAACACTAAGAAAAATACACATTGTTGCGCCATGAGCAGCAAGGCTTTTAAGTTTCTCTTTTTCCGGTACAGGCGTACGACCTTCATTACGTGTAATAATAACCGTTTGAGATATTTCCGGCAGTGTATATTCTTGCTTCAAAGCTGCTGCAGTTGCTAAAAACGAACTAACACCAGGAATAACTTTGAAATCTATTTTATGTTTTTTTAGCGCATCCATCTGTTCTTGAATTGCACCGTAAATGCTTGGATCTCCAGTATGGAGACGTACAACTTGTTTCCCCTTTCCAACAGCGTCAACAATCGTATCAATAACTTCTGGTAAAGTCATCGATGCTGAATTATAAATTTCAGTCCCAGCTTTTGTCATTTCAAGTAATGCCGGATTAATAAGTGAACCTGCATAGATTACGACATCTGCTGTCTGTAAAAGTTTTTGTCCTTTTACTGTAATAAGTTCCGGATCGCCCGGGCCTGCCCCGACTATAAATACTTGCATAGTACTCCTCCTAAATTATACGGCTTGTTTTCTACAAGTCACGATGTAGATTGGATTCAAAGCCTGTGCCATATCATAAGGTCCAACGACACGCAAACGATTAATCTGTACTTGCATGGCTTCATACGTATACTCTTTATCTGCTTCATATAGGTAAGACATTCTGACAACGTTTGTATCGTAATACAGTTTAAGACAATCCGGCCTTGTGGTTTCAGCAAAGTATCAACCCTGTTAAGGATTGTATCAAGTCTTTTGCCACTGCCGCCAATGAGCACTGCGTCGCACATTGGTAAATTCTGCATTGCTGCAGGTGCCTCACCTGTAATGACATCAATATTGTCAACGCGAAATTTTCTTACATTTTGTTGGATGAGCTCTATACCCTCTGGATTTTTTTCGATTGCATAGACATGTCCACTCTCTGCAAGAAGTGCTGCTTCAATCGAGAGTGATCCTGTACCAGCACCAATATCAAACACGACATCATCTGGTTTGATTTTTGCCTTTGTTAATGTTAGTATCCGAATTTCTTGTTTTGTCATTGGGACCTTACCGCGAATAAATTCATCATCATCAATGCCTAAAATATGTCTTAGTTGTTTCATGCAATCACCACCATAATGCAATGTGAAAATTCTTTATAATTTTTTGCATCTGCTAAAGTCGTCTGTACAATCGTTTCATCTTCATAAGAAAGCCTTGCACAAAAATAAGCCATTGTATTTTCAGGCCAGCCTGTCTTTAAAAGCATTTCTGAAATTGACCACGACGTATAGGTAGTATCTGTTAAAATTCCCAGTACAGCACCTTTTTCATAAATAAAATCCTCATTTTTGGGTTTTCTTCCGTGCAGGCTGAGCAGTTTCGCATCGTGCCACGGTAAGGCAAGGCGGGCAAAAGCCAGCTGTACTGAACTGATGCCTGGTATAACCGATAAATCAGCTGGACCAAATACTCGTCGCAATGCATCCAATAGAGAATAATAGCCAGGATCTCCCGATACCATCACTACAATATCATTAACAGCATGTTCTCTGCGAATAAAGTTCATGACACTCGTAATATCGCCTGTGATGGACTGTTTTTTTTCTGCATTACTGTTAAATGTTTGCAAGGCCCGGCAACTACCAACAAGAACCTTCGCCGATACAATTGCTTTCAGTGCTGCCGGAATGATATATTCACCATCGCCTGGACCTATACCAACAATAATTATTTTATGTTCCATTTCAATTCACTGCCAATCCTTTTTGCATTATCATCCATACCGATGATGTCCCCGCTGAGCGTTACCAATACTGTTCCAACATGAAGATCATTAAATACATAGCGTTCAGCCCGTAGACTTGCGCGTGCTGCCAATATGTCATAAACTTCCTGCAAGCCATATTGTTCAATAATCGGTAATACAGCTTCTGTCGTCGACGATGATAAAATTTGTCGAATACCTTCCGTCGGCATTCCCAGCGATCCGGCATAAGCCGCAAGTGTTTCTAAACGCGCATCTGCTATACGATTATGGGTGTAAAAAATACCTGCAGCCACCTTTACAAGCTTTCCAATATGTCCAAATAAAAGCACATTTTTTATGTTCATTTCGCTTGCGGCTTCTAACATATGCCCAATAAAGTTACTGGTTTGTACAATTGCTTCTTTCGGCAGATTACATTTTTCCACGGCAATCTTTTCACCAATTTTCCCTGGAACAAAAACAACGCTAGCAAAACCAGCTGCTTTTGCTACAGAAATCTGCGGAACAAGTGAATTTTTAAACCCTTCTTCCGACATGGGGCGAACAATTCCCGTTGTACCAATAACAGAAAGACCTCCCTCAATCCCAAGGGTTGGATTCAACGTTCTTTTTGCTAATTCGATACCATCTGGTATGGATATTGTAACCTCGCATCCCTGATCATTTCCAAGCAGGTCCCGGACAACTTTTGTAATAAGTTCACGTGGTCCTGGATTTATTGCTGGTTCACCCGGCAACACGGAAAGTCCTGGCTTTGTAACTATGCCAATGCCCTTTCCTGCTTTAAAAGAAATTACAGACGAATCCTTATAAATATGTACTTCTGTAAAAACAGATATACCATTTGTAATGTCGGGATCATCACCCGAATCCTTAATGATTTCTGCTTTTGCACCAAAAGCGGTCAACTTGACTGCTTTAATTGGTACCTCGATTTTTTCGTTTTGCATCGACATAATATCCACAATCAACGGATACTTTCCCTGCAGTGCCAGCAAAGCCGCTTTAACGCCAGCTGCCGCACATGTTCCTGTAGTATAGCCATTGCGCAATTTCTTTGTCAAAAATAAGCCCCCCGCCTATTGGCAGAGGGCATAAATAAAACATACTTATACCACCTGCCTATCAACCGTAGGTATCTATATGATCAATCCTTCATATAATGGTGTTGCTAAACAGGCAGGTCTCCTGGCTAAAATCATCATATTCCCAGCCTTCCCAAGAAAATTCTCAGTGGCATTATCTGGAAATACTCCTCAATACAGTGGCGGGACCGCACCAGAATCAAACTGGACTTCCCTATTAAGTACAATGTACACCTATTCCTCTATTCTATTTTCACAATATAACTTATTCTTTGTGTTTTCCTTAAATCCTGCAAAAAGGTATCTACACAACTGTATTCATAGCCGTAAAAAGCTATTTCGTCAACTGACGATTGATAAAATCCCGGCCAAAAACCTTGATTGTATAATAAAATCCGATAAGAAACGGTATATATTCTGCTATAACTCGCCAAAACACAGCAACAATTCCCACTGTCCCAGCTGGAACTGTTTCACTAAAAAGAAGAACAAATCCACCTTCTGCAATGCCTGAACCTCCCGGTGTTGGTGAGAAATAGAGCAGCATATTCAAAAAGATCATTCGTCCCATAACCGTATACCAATTCAGCTCTACACCAAGCCCTAATAAAAGACAAGGCACTACACTATAGATTGCAATTAAACTCAATCCTGACTCAATAAATACGCGGAACATACTTCTTGGCGAAGATGACAAGAGCATTACAGCGCCCTTAATATCCCGATAAAAGGCAATACACTTTTTCCGCTTGGAATTGGAAAATCTTTTTGTACTTTTTATAACGAGCCCATCAAAAAAGCTGGTTTTAAACGCCCAAACGATGAATACAATTCCAATAAATGCTGCTAAGGAAATAACCATGAGTATCTCATTTGAAACTCCCGGCAATATTCCTTCATCATGTAAGAAAATAAATGGCATGCAAAGTACAAGAAACAATATTGAAACAAGTGTTCGAACGATGACAAGTACTGTAGCTTTTCCCGCCGGCACTCCAGCATGGCGCAAAAACATAAGCTGAGCGACAGCTCCACCTGTTGCTCCAGGCGTCAATAGTGCCAGAAAATAATTGCCAAAAACAACCTGTACTGCTTGCGACAAGGTGATATGTTCATTCGATATCTTTACCAGATGCATAAGTCTGCTGCCATCCAGGATAAGGCCTATTCCAACAAAGAGAATTGCCAGTATAATCGACCACGGCTGGAAAGCCGTTAGGTTTGTAAGTGTATTAATATCAACTGTAAAATAAATGACACTACCAGATATTATGCCAACCAAAAGAATCAAAAAGATAAATCGTCTGTAAAACTTATTCATGCAGTAACTCCTTAAATGAAATCAAATTTATATGATTTTCTTTAATATAGTGCATGACAGCAGGTGAAGTCACCGCATGGAATTCATCTGTCCAATGATACTGCCAATCATAAATCTGGTCTAAAACAGCAGAGTTCATACCTGGATGAACCATAATCTCAGAGCTTTCTGCTTTTAAAACATTTAGTACAGCTAAAAAATATTTTTCTTCCATATGTCCGCCAGCCAGCATACCAAAAAAAGCTTTTGGCATAACAATATGCCGCCTTGCTGCCTTACTTCGGGCCAGCATCGCACAAAATGAAAGACCGCACCGTGCAATTTTCCGTTTGAGATCGGCTGGATAACCACCTGTAAAAAAACATCCCTCTGCTGGAAGTCTCATTTTATATATTTGGTGCTCTTTGGCAAGATCCAAACAAATATCTATTATTTTCGGTAAAACATGCAAATGTTGATGGCTATCTAAATGAGAAATTGCAATACCCGCTTTTTCAAGTTTACAGATTTGTGCATCACATTCAGCTCTCAATTCATCAAGTCTTATGTTCCCCTGAATAAACTGCTTGATAAAAGCAACATGGTCTGGAAAGAACCGTCCCTGTTCATCTACAAGACTTGGTATTTGTTCCGGTGGCAATATAGGTTTTTCTGCAACAAGAGTCAAATGGACACCAACGCCAAGCAACGGAACCTGACGTGCAAGATCTGCTGCTTCTTCCATCGCAATACCCGTAGGCATCAAGGAAGTACTTGTTATACAGCCCTGCTTATGCCCATTGATAATAGCATGATTTACATCACTATGCAATCCAAAGTCATCTGCATTTACAATTAAATTTCTCATAAAGTATCGCCAACCTTAATTTTCTACAAACTCTACATGACTTGCATATGCACTATGATTGTGGATGGATTCATAATTCTCGCATTCAATGGAAAACCATACAAGCCCTTTAATATTTCGAAGTACCAGAACAAGATCCCGCAAAATATCTTCAACGAATTTTGGATTTTCATATGCTTTTTCAGTAACATACTTTTCATCTTCCCGCTTCAATAGAGGATATATTGGACAGGAGGCTTGTTGTTCCATAAGAACAGCAAGATCTTCAATATAAATACATTCTTCATTTTCTGCAAAGCGGACCTGTACACGCATGAGTCCACGCTGATTATGTGCACCATATTTCGATATTTCCTTACTACAAGGACAAAGTGACGTAAACGGAACTTCTACACCCAGTGTAAACTCCATTTTTTCATCACGTTTTTTACTAGCAGAAAAAAAACAATTAATATCCAATACAGATTTGCGCTTACTCACTGGTGCAAATTTATCAATAAAATACTTAAAATCAAGCTTTAAATAGGCAGAACGTGCTTCTAGTTTTTCCATAGCATCATTGAGAATATAATCCATTTCACTCTCTGCCACTGGTTTCTGGCTCCAAACATTAAGTATTTCTAAAAAACGGCTCATATGAGTACCCTTGTATTCCATCGGCAAATCTACAGTGAATTTTATACAAGCCAATACTTGTTGAAACAGACCACTCTTTGTTTTTATCAAAAATGGTAAATGTGCATCATTGATACCAACTTTTTGAATTGTTATGCCGCGTTTATCTGAACGATTTTGTACATCTTTCAAAGAACTCCAACTTCCTGTCAGGCATATTCAATAGGATCTTTGACACCTGCTTCTTCAAAGCCCTTTAAACGAAGCTTGCAACTATCGCATACACCACAAGCTTTTTCTCCACCATTATAGCAACTATGTGTAAATTGTAACGGTGCCTGCAGATTCATTCCGAGCAAAACAATATCTTTTTTTGAAAGCTCCTGTAAGGGTGTTACGATTTGTATTTTTTTATGTTCTGCTACTGTTGCTTTCGTAGCGTAATCTGCCAAATCCTGGAATTTCTGAATAAATTCTGGACGACAATCAGGATAACCGGAATAATCAACAGCATTTACACCAATATAAACATAGGACGCACCAATTACTTCAGCATATCCCAGAGCATAACTAAGAAAAATAAGATTCCTTGCCGGCACATAAGTAACAGGAATATCGCCACGGGCAATATCACCTTCGGGCACATCTATACTCGTATCCGTAAGTGCCGATCCCCCAATTTGTTCCATATTTGTATCAATAATTAGATGCTTCTTTACATTAAAGAAATCAGCTACCTTCTTTGCACCTTCAAGTTCAATACTGTGTCTCTGATGATAGTTAAAACTAATTGGATAAGCATCCAATCCTCTGCTTTTGGCAACAGCCATACAAACTGTTGAATCAAGCCCTCCCGAAAGTAATACTACTGCTTTCAACTCTATTCCTCCCAAGGTTTTTAAACCAAATTATTTTCTAAGTGATGCAATTGCTTCCGCCACATCATTTGCATTATATATAGCAGATCCAGCTACAAGTATATTCGCCCCAGCTTCAACAACCGCTTTAGCTGTTCCTGCATTGATACCACCATCGACCTCAATATCCACAACAAAATTATTTTCATCAATCATGTTTTTAAGCCGTTTAATCTTATCCAGCATGGACGGTATAAATTTCTGTCCGCCAAAGCCTGGATTTACTGTCATGATAAGAACCATATCTACATCAGATATCACTTCTTCAATCATAGATAACGATGTTCCTGGATTCAGTGCAATGCCAGCTTTACAGCCACGTGCCTTGATATCCTGTATAATACGATGCACGTGTGTTGCTGCTTCAACATGAAACGTAATGATATCTGCACCAGCTTCAGCAAAAGCTGCAATCTGCTGCTCTGGATTTTTTACCATGAGGTGCACATCAAATATAGCCTTTGATTCCTTATGCAGAGACTTCACAACAAGTGCTCCTATTGTTATATTTGGCACAAACTGTCCATCCATAACATCAACATGAATATATTCAGCGCCTGCATCAGTAACCTTCTTTACTTCATTTGCTAAGTATGCAAAATTCGCAGAAAGGATTGATGGTGCTATTTTTATCATTAATATTCCTTCTTTCTGTCATTTATCTCAGATAATATATTCAAATAGGCATCATAGCGCTGTAAGGCAATCGAACCTATTTCAACCGCCTTTTTTACAGCACACATTGGTTCATGGTCATGTATACATGTATTGTATTTGCAATGACCAATGAATGGCTCAAATTCGGGAAAAAACTGGGCTAAATCCAGTTTTTCAATACCAGTAAACTCAGTTGAACTAAAACCCGGTGTATCAACAACAAATCCTCCACCGGGAAATGGTATAAGCTGTGCCAGCATCGTCGTATTTTTACCTCGTTTGATTTTATTACTGAGTTCACCTGTAACAAGTGCAAGTGTTGGGTCCAAAGCATTAAGCAAAGTAGACTTACCGACACCGGAAGGTCCAGCAAAAACAGTGATTTTATCACAAAGCTTTGTCCTAAGTGAGTCAATACCTATTTGCTTCTTTGCTGATACTTTAATTACAGAATACCCTATTTGTGTATAGCACTCTAACAGATTATCTATATCCTCATTTAACAAATCAATTTTATTTATACAAATAACAATTGATTTAATATTTGAATATTCCGCATTAACGAGAAAACGATTCAATAATAATAAATGAAGATTCGGCTGCACTGCCGCAAAAGTTAAAACAACTTGATCAATATTTGCAACAATTGGACGTTGCAGGAGATTCGTTCTTGGCAGACGGCATTCAATAATCCCGGTGTTGTCATCAAGCAATTCAAATTCAACTCGGTCACCTGCAACGATGGAACAATGTTCCTTCTTGAAACGTCCCCGCAGACGACAAACTGTAGCAAACTTTTTTGTCTGCACGTAATAATAGCTGTTATGTGCTTTTATGACAAGGCCTTCCATCATACACAATTTCCTCCTGCGCCTTTATTTCTACTTTGTATTTTTTGCAGCATCCGTTTGTTTATTTGTATCCTTTACATTTGAATCTTTTCCGTTGCTTGTTTTCCCTGTATTTTTTTCTGTTGCTTTTTCTTGTTCAGCAATAATCAAATCAACAGAAGCACCTTCTGTTGTTTCACTATTACCCTCTGGTGACTGTCCTATTATCGTACCTGCTGTCTGCCGACTTGCTTTTTTTGTAACGTTTCCAACCTTAAGATTCAAAGATGATAAACTTGTCTTAGCTGATTCAAGTGTGCTTCCACTAAAGTCAGGAACACGTACCGTCTGAACTTTTTCCCCTTTACTTACAACAATATCAACTGTTTTTCCTTTCGTTATCTTTGAGCCAGAGCGCGGATACTGATTGATGACAGTTCCCGCTTCCTCAGAAGCGTATTTTTCTGTTACCTGTCCCAGCTTCAATCCAATAGTCTTGAGTTTTTCTTCTGCTACAGCTTTTGACATACCGCTTAAATCTGGCATATCAATTTCTTCGCCGCCTTTACTAATATAGATTGTTACAAGCCTTTCTTCCTTGACCTTAGAACCTGCTTCCGGGTATTGAGAAACCACCTGACCCGCTGGTACAGTTGCATCGTATGTTTCTGCCAGCTTCACACGGAGATGATTATCTTCCAATACCTGTTTCGCAATACTCATTTGACGGCCAACAACATCTGGAACAACAACTTCAGCTGTACTCCAAAACTTCCCATAAGAAAAGAAAGCACCTACAAAAAAGCCCATAATCAAAATAACGATAAGACTCGCTACAAATTTTTTCGACTTAAAAACGGAAGTTTTCTCTTCCGAAAAATCAGAGGATGATCTTTTTATTGGCAGTATCTCATCATCCTGTACCCGTGGCAGTACCTGTGTTGCAAAAGGATCTCTTATATCATTATTGTTATTAGAATTCTGATGAAGACAGGCTTTTGCCTGATGAATATCACGAACCATTTCGGTGCTGTTTGGACGCTCTGCTGGATTTTTCATCATTGCTTTTCGTACTACGGCCTCGACAATCGGCGGTATTTCAGGATTAAACTTACGAATTGATACAGGTTCTTCTTGCAAATGTTTGAGTGCAATTCCAACAGGGGTCTCACCTGTAAATGGAAGCTTCCCGGTAAGCATTTCATAAAGAACAACTCCCAAAGAGTAAATATCTGACTTTGGTGTAATTATACTTCCCTTCGCCTGTTCCGGCGAAAAATAATGGACAGAACCAACTACTGTACCGCTATATGTCATCGTTGATGATGTGATTGCACGTGCAATTCCAAAATCAGCAACCTTAACCCGTCCATTCGCCATCATAAGTATATTATGCGGTTTTATATCGCAATGCACAAGATTATTTGTATGTGCATGTTCCAGTGCTTCAGCGATTTCCTCAGCAATATCTAAAGCTTCTTCTACCGAAAGATGGCCTTCTCTCTGGATCTTATTTTTCAATGTTTCCCCAGCAACATATTCCATAATTATATAGTGGCTGTCACCTTCTTTTCCAACATCATAAATATTTACAATATTAGGATGAGACAGTCTGGCCGCCCCCTGTGCTTCACGATGAAATTTCTCAATAAACTCTTCATCATTAGAAAACTGTGCATGCAGGACTTTCACTGCTACTGCACGGTCCAATAACTTATCATGGGCTCTATAAACATCTGCCATTCCTCCACCACCAACATGCTCCAACAATTCATATCGATGAGCCAAAATACGTTGTATCATGATGCCACCTCCTCGGTCTTTAACATATTCATAATAAGCTCTTTTGCAATTGGTGCAGCTTCAGTTCCACCACCACCGCTGTTTTCAATAATAATAGCAAAAGAGATATCCTCCTTAGGCAGTTTTGCTGAACCAATAAACCACGCATGATCCGCCCCGGAAGAATTTTCTGCTGTACCTGTTTTTCCAGCAACATCAATACCTTTAACAAAAGCGGCATGTCCTGTGCCATTAGTCACTACATTATCCATAAAGCCACGAATAATATTGGCACGTTCCGCTGTTGTTGCTTCAAGCCAAACTTCATTTTTACTTCTATCTATTATAACACCACTTGGTGAAATAATTTCATCAATTAGATAGGGCTTCATTATTTTCCCCTGATTTGCAAATGCGGATGCCAGCATCGCCATCCGCAATGGTGTTACAAGCACTGTACTTTGCCCAATGCCTACCTGGCAGATTTCACCTTCACTAAGTTTAGAAAATTGGGGTAGCTGTATAGAGGCTTCTGCAATTTCATTATCAATTTCTTTCGTAAAACCAAAACGCTTAAAAGTTTTTTCCAGATTGCTTTCTCCCAGCCGCATAGCCAAAGTCGCAAAAGTAGTATTGCAAGACACCGTTAAAGCTTCTCTAAGATTAACTGAACCATGTACTTCATTGTGACTTTCATGAAGTGTATAGCTGTCATTTATTTTCAGAAATCCTTTACAATCAAATATTTCCTGTTGATCTGTAACCTTTTCCTTTAAAGCTGCATCTGCAATCATTGGTTTAAGCGTCGACCCTGGTGGATAAAGACCCTGAGAAACTCGATTGAGGAGCAGTCCTTCTTGATTTTGTATCAAGGCCCCCCAGTCTTCTTCAACTGTATTTGGATCAAAGGAAGGACGGCTCACCATAGCAATAATAGCCCCGGTCTTGCTGTTTATGACAACAATGGCACCTTTACGATTGCCCAAAGCATCATAAGCTATTTTTTGGACATCAACATTAATTGTAAGCTTTACATCGTTACCTCGATTAGAAGAAAAAAGTTGTGCAATTGGACCAAATCGACTCCAGGGGTTATTCTGTCCGGAAAGTGCTGCATTTGCATAGCCTTCAATACCAGCATTCCCTATATTTTCACCCAAATAACCACTTACTGGTGCCATCATATCAGCATAAGGATACACTCGATGATAAAAACCCGTTTTTATCCGTTCACTAAAAGCAATCTTTTTGCCAGTACGATCGAGCATTGTACCACGCTGGATATTTTTTTCCATTTGAAATGCCCTCATGTTCAAAGGATTATTTGCCAGTGCATTGCTTTTTAACACTTGTAAATACGTAATATAAACAACTAAGATAAAAAAACAGGAAAACATGAAAATAGCACTATACATAATATTTTTTTTAATATTTCTATCACGCATTGCTATTCTCCTTTTTTGATAAAATAAATAACAGACCAAGAATAATAAAACTTGAAAGCATCGAACTGCCCCCATAACTGATAAAGGGCAACGTAATTCCTGTAAGTGGCAAAAGTGTTGTCACACCTGCCAGAATAATAAATACCTGCAATGCCAAACTAATTGAAAGCCCAGCAGCCAGTAAAACGTTCATTTCGTTCTTGCACTGCAGGGAAATCCGTATCCCCCGATAAATAAGAAGCACATAAACAAGAATGACAGGCACATCGCCAAGAAGGCCCAATTCTTCTGCAATTGCTGAAAAAATAAAATCCGTATGAACTTCGGGAATAAGTCCCGGATAACCATGTGAAAATCCAGTTCCCCAAATGCCCCCTGAACCAAAGGCAAACAGTGACTGTACAACCTGATAAGCCATTCCATTTGGGTCAGACCACGGATGCAGCCAAATAGCAACACGTACACGAACATGACCAAAAAGCTGATAGCTGATTATAGACGATATAATAAAAAAGAACAACGCCATAAATACATAGGTTTTATTCCCCGTCGCCATATATGTCATAAAAATAGCAATACCAAAAAACAACAAGGCCGATCCAAGATCCTTTTGCACGACAAACATAAGAACAGCTATACCCCAAATCAAAAGCAATGGTGCAATGAATCGTAAAGGTGGCCAGCGAAATCCCAAAAACTTATTGCTTGGTAAAGATAAAACATTCTTATGATCAATAAGATAAGCTGACAGAAATACAATGATAAAGATTTTAGCAAATTCAGATGGCTGTACTTGAAAAGGACCTAAAACAATCCAGTTTCGACTCCCACCAATTTCTGTTCCGATAAAAAATGTTGAAGAAAGTAATAGTAAACAGCAAAGGCCTATAAGATATTGGTAGTTTACAAGAAATCGAATATTTTTTGTGAAATACACAATACCAAAAAAAACCGTCATTCCAATAAGAATCCAATGTATCTGTGGTATAAAAAGTGCAGCCTTAAGCCGTTCAATCATAATGAGCCCGATACTACCTAAAAACATCGCAATTGGAAAAATGTATGGATCGGCATCCGATGCAGTTCTTTGCAAAATGCCTGCTATGCAGAAAGCTCCTACTGCAATTGCAAGAATATAACTCCACAGGGAAAAATTGATTACAGGATATTTCCCAAGTTCTATAACAGCTGTACCAAGAAATAAAATTGCCATAGATGGTAACAAAAGCAAACAATTTTTCTTAAACATTGCAATCCACTGCAATGACTGTTATATTATCTTTGCCTCCAGCAGCAAGAGCTTTTTCTATCAAACAGTCTGCCTTATTTTCAATTGATTTATCAACCAGCACTTCTTTTATTGATGTTTCACTTACCATGTTGGTTAGACCATCTGTACAAAGCAGAACAATATCATCTGGTGCAAGGTCAAAGCTCCCTTTATCAACAGCAAGGACTTCATTTACACCTACAGCCCGTGTAAGCATATTTCGCTGTGGATGTGTCTTTGCTTCTTCTTCTGTAATCGTTCCACTTTTAACTAAATCAAAAACAAGCGAATGATCTCTTGTAATCTGCCGCAAATCGCCTTTATGAAGTAAATAAATGCGGCTATCACCGACATGCGCCCAAATACCACGGGTACCTGATTTATGAAAAATAGTTGCTGTGGTCCCCATACCTTTATAGGTCTCATTTTGTATCGCTTGATCAAGTATAGCTTTATTCGCAGCTAAAATAACGGATTCCAGCAAGACCTCATCACATACAATATTTTCTTTACTTAATATGTCCTTTGCTGTTTTTACAAGAATATTACTGGCAATTTCTCCGGCAACATGTCCACCCATACCATCTGCAACGATATACGTATCCGGAACGATCGTGATATAGCTGTCTTCATTTGTTTTTCGAACAAGACCAATATTTGTTGCCTCATACGTTTTTAACAAAATTGTCACCTCTCAAATCGCAAAGTGACCAAACCAATCTTAATAAGATCACCATTTTGCAAATATATTTTTTTCTTCAAAACTTGTCCATTTACATAGGTATGATTAACACTATTTAAATCTTCTATAGAATAAAAATTGTTAGCAAGGCAAATAATTGCATGATGATACGATACATAAGTATCATCAACAACAATATCATTTTCGCCCCCACGACCAATTGATATTTCTTTTGTAAAAGCAAAGCGTCGATTCATCATGTTTTTATCATTTGTTTTAACAATAGTCAAAACTGCTTCTTTTAAAACCGCATGTTTTTTTTCTGTTTTACCTGCCCACAAATCATGGTAAATCAATTTTACAATATGATAAACAAAATAGTAAATAAAGAAAAGAATGCCATACTGAAATATAACACCCAATGCCTTTAGTGGAAAAGATATATCTGGCAATCAAACCACCTCATAAAGAATAATCGTATTTCCAACTTGAATCTCATCGCCAAATTTTAACCATTGTGATTTTATTTTTTGTCCGTTTACATACGTTCCATTTAAACTATCGGCATCATATAATAAATGACGATGCTTTTCAAAAACAATATAGGAATGAACACGTGATGCGTTCTTGTCTGTAAGAAAAAACTCGTTTTTTTCTCGTCGACCTATATAAATTTGATTTTCGCCAAATTCAAGATAAGCGTCCATGTCTGGACCATCAACGACTATCAATGATGCAACTTTATGTTCTTTTGGCAGATTCAACGGCTTTGCGAAAGATGGGCGTTCCAATACAATCGTATGCGACTCTGTATTTTTATCCCCTTGTACTTCAGGCATGGATAACCGAAAAAACGATTGGATATTGCACATGCCTTTTTTTAATTCTATATCCTGCATAAAAGAAACAATCAACTTATCCTCCATGAAAAAATCATTTGCAATCACTTGTTTTTCAATAACAGTATAAAGTTCATCAATAATTCGCTGTGAACATATATGTTGATAATCAGAAGCCGATACATAGATCGTGTATACATTGGGCACATAAGCGGCGTTTTCTTTTTTTTCCTTTTTTAATAATATTTCACGTTCCAGATTCTTTTCGATTTCCGCCAGTTCAAGTTCACTTGCAAATTTTCGATTAAAAAATCCTTCAATATGTTTTTCCAGGAAAAGCTCCCATTTTAAAGCACGCATACACACCAACTCCTAATAATATACACCATTATAGTTCTTTACTGCAGGCAAGTCAAAGCCATTATATTTTATTGTAAATGCTGGTTACGAAGCTGACCACAGGCCGCCTGAATATCATTTCCCATCTCCCGACGAACAGTTACAGCAATATGATGTTTAGTAAGAAAATCCTCAAACTCTTTTACTTTCTGATTTGATGGACGATTAAGGTTATGTTCAACAACTGGATTAATCGGAATAAGATTTACGCTCGCCATCTGGCCTTTAATAAGATGCCAGAGGCTCTCTGCCATCTGCAGATCATCATTCACATCATCAATCAGAATATATTCATAGGTCACACGTCGTTTTGTCTCATCTGCATAGAATTTCCCAGCAGCAACAACATCTTCTATTGGGTATTTCTCATTTATTGGCATGAGCTTCGAACGAAGTTCATTGTTCGGAGCATGGAGAGAAATAGAAAGCGTAATTGGCAGCTTTTCCGTAACAAGTTTTTTTATCATGGGTACAATTCCGGATGTTGAAAGCGTAATATTCCGATAACCCATATTCATACAATAAACCTCATGGCAAAGATGGATAAAGTCAAGTACTGGTACATAATTCATTAAAGGCTCACCCGATCCCATAATGACAATATTGTTCACTTGTTGATCCTCTGCTTTCAATAGTTCATTAATAAATAAAGCTTGTGCCAAAATTTCTGCTGTTGTCAAATTACGTACCATACCATTTACAGTTGAAGCACAGAAAATGCACCCCATACTGCATCCAACCTGTGTTGATACACAAATAGTATTGCCATAGGCTTGACGCATCAATACAGTTTCAACGGCTACATCATCAGAAAAGCCCAAAAGAAATTTACTTGTCTTACCATCTTCCGAATCCTGCCGAGCAATAAGTTTTGTCCGAAAAATTACGAGATTTTTCGTCAATATTTCTCGTAATGCAAGTGGCAAATTGGTCATATCCGAAAAAGAAAGTACATCTTTTTGATACATCCATTCACAAATCTGTTGTGCTCTATAGGATGGAACCCCCCAAACAGAAAGCACTTCTTGAAGCTTCGTCAAAGTAATGCCAAAAATATTTTGTTTCAAATTATTAAACCTCTCTCTTCATGCGCGCAATAAAAAATCCATCTGTTGCGTCAATTTGTGGTAACAATTGAACCATCTCATCTTCACTTTTATTTAAAGGTAAAAATTGCCCGGTTTTTTCCAAAACAAACGCTGTATTTTTCTTTAAAAAAGCAGCTATGATATTCTGATTTTCTTCTTTCATAATCGTACATGTACTATAGACAAGAATTCCCCCCGGCTTTACTGCCAGTGCAGCACTTTCTAATATTTCCATCTGTAACTTTGGCAGTTCTTGCAAAAGCTCTGGTGTTTTTTTCCAGCGTGCATCCGGTTTGCGGCGCAAAACACCCAACCCAGAACAGGGTGCATCTACAAGAACACGATCTGCTTTTGCTGGATAAATATTTCCAATTGTTCTTGCATCAATCTGTTTCGTTTCAATAATCGATATACCAAGCCGCTCCGCATTTTCTTTGATACGCTGCAGCTTATGGTCATAAATATCCGTTGCCAGGATATGGCCTCTATTTTCCATAAGTGCAGCAATATGAGTCGTTTTTCCTCCCGGTGCACTGCATGTATCAATAATAAATTCCCCTGGCTGTGCACCAAGTACATGGGCTACAAGCATTGAACTTTCATCTTGAACTTGAAAAAGTCCTTTTTGCAAAGAAGGCATATAATCAAGAGAAGCATGCTCCGTACAAAGTATTCCTTCTGCTGTTCTTGCAGATTCATAGCAAACCGCGCCCTCATCAGCAAGTTGCTGCAAGAGGATGCTTCGTTTTATCTTCAACGTATTCGTTCGCAAAGACAATATTGCACTTTCATTATCAAAATCACATAATCGCACAGTTTCATCAAAACCGAACTGACGAATCCATTTTTTAACAAGCCACTCAGGATGTTGGCTGCGAAGTGCCAGATTTTCTGTTGACTTACCTTTCCCATCAGGAAAATCTGCCCTTTCGGGTTCACGAATAGCTGTTCGCAATACTGCGTTGACAAACTTCACCGTTCCAACATGTCCATATTTTTTTGCCAGCTCAACTGCTTGATTACAGGCAGCCGAGGCAGGAACTTTATCCATAAAAAAGATCTGATACATCCCCAGACGGAGAACATCACAAATAATTGGTGGTATTTTCTTTAATGGACGATTCACATAGCGCTGTATCATCCAATCTAAAGTAGCCCCAGCTTTGACGGCACCATAGACTAGTTCCGTAACAAATCGTCGATCCTGCTCGGAAAGCCGTTCACGGCGAAGTTCACGCGACAAAGCAACATTTGCATAGGCATCATTTACATGGACCTCATTTAGTATTTTTAGTGCGATTTCGCGTGCATCCATTTAATCATCCTTTTCTTTTCTATCATCCAATAAAAAACACTGTATTTCTTTTCGTACAAGGTCAATATCTACTTTCGTATTATAGCAGGGGCCATTTGGGCGGATATTAAAGACCCCGACAGCTGGCAAGGGATAGACATCTTGTATGCCACTTGTAAGGTCACGTTCGCACGCAATAGCCAAAACAGCCTTAGGTCGAATTTTCTTTACCGTTTGACGTGCAAGTGTTCCCCCCGTTACGACAAAAAAGTAAAATCCCATCTCTTCAGAAAGTGTAACAAGTGCACCAATGCTACAGCCACCGCAACGCTGACAGTTTTTCGGATCTCGTGTAATTTTATGTGGACATGATGCCAGCTGCAAACAATGTGGTGTAACAACAAGCAATTGGTTTGCTGATACCTTTATGTTGCGTTGATGAATAATCTGGTTACTCACAGCAACAAACGAACGTTCAATGCGTCGGCGATCAACCCCAAATATTTTCCCCAATAAAATTGCAAGGGGAAACAACAAATTGATAATTCCATACGTTTGTTTTTGAAAAAGCTGTAATGGCGGCAGCCCCAGAATTGCACCTACCATACTCACAATACCAAATCCCGCAAGTAAAAAAGCAACTGTAAATAACATGCCAAGAATATGCGGTAAATAAGCATGAATTTCCATGAGACCAAGATAGCTTATCCGCCAAACTGCATAACTCAAAAATGCCATACATAAGAGACTCATACATAGCAGTGCCAGAAAAAGCCTCTTATGTGGTCGCTGTAATAGTTCATTCATTAGAATCCCTCTATTCAAACTTCGTATGAAGCGCTAAACCATGTCCCCTTATATAATCATTTGCTGCCATTTTCCTTTTACCTGGCAACTGAAGCTCAAGAATCTCCACTGATCCATCTCCAGTACCAACAAGAAATCCATCTGCTGTTAGTTCAATAATTTCGCCTGGCAACGAAGAACATTTATTGTCTACAGTACGTGTTCGCCAAACTTTTAGTTTTTCTCCATTAAACAAGCAGTAAGCTCCCGGCCAGGAATTAAGTCCACGAACAAGATTATGGATAACAATTGACGATTTGTTCCAATCAATTCGTCCCGTGGTTTTTGTCAAAAGCGGTGCATAGTTCGAGATTGATCCGTCTTGTTTTTCTCTGGTAACTGTTCCATCAATAAGCTGTTGTAACGTATGCATAAGAAGAATTGCACCTGCATTCATAAGCTGATCATGCAACTCTTCTGTTGTCATTTCCGCTGTAATTGTAATTTCTTTCTTCAAAATCACATCGCCTGTATCAAGTCCAGCATCCATAAACATTGTCGTAACACCAGTTTTTGTTTCTCCATTGATAATCGACCAATGAATTGGCGCAGCACCACGATAATATGGCAGTAATGACGCATGTACATTGATACAACCAAGACGAGGGATATCCAGTATCGTTTGTGACAAAATTTGTCCAAAAGCTACAACAACGATAAGATCCGGTTTCATATTCAAAAGTTTTTTTTCAAATTCCGCAGCCTTCAGTTTTTCCGGCTGATAAACTGGTAAACCATTTGCTAAGGCAAAAGTTTTGACCGGTGAGGATCTAAGTTTTTGTCCACGCCCACATGGGCGATCCGGTTGCGTAACAACAGCAATGACTTTACAGTTTTTTTGCAGCTCTTCCAGGCATGGCACAGAAAAATCAGGTGTTCCCATGAAAATCACCTTAAGATTTTTCATACAGATTCCCCCTGTTTCAAACTTTTCGCAATATCAATAAAAAGAATTCCGTCCAAATGATCAAGTTCATGTTGAATGCAGCGCGCCAAAAGGTCTGTTCCTGTTATTTTTTGTTTCTTACCACGACGATTCACATATTCCACAGTAACCTTAACTGAACGTTCAACTTCACCAAATATATTAGGAATACTCAGGCATCCTTCCGTATCAATTTCTTCCCCTTCACGTCGCACAATAACCGGATTAATAAGTTCAAGTATCCCATCTCCAACGTCAATAACAACAGCACGAATCGGGAATCCAACTTGTGGTGCTGCCAGCCCGACACCTTGTGCCTCATACATTGTTTCTGCCATATCATCAAGTAACTTTTTGATTTTACTGTCTACTTTATCGATCGGGTCACACACTTGCTTTAATATTATTGCGCCCGCTTTTTTAATTTCCAATAAAGCCATTTCTATTCCTCCCAATAATACATATATCTTTAAATATTATCACACTACACAATAAAAATCCAATTAAAGGTTACATTACACTTAACGGATTAATATCTACCATAATATTCGTTCGTAAATGGACCTGCTGCCCTCGTAAAAACTCTCGCATAACTGTCAAATCCTTTGTTTTAATGAGAAGATTTACTCGATATACACCACGAAAATTTGCAATCATTGCTGGTGCTGGACCAATAATCATATGATCGCTGTTCTTACTAAAAATTTTTTTGAAAGCAGCAACCAGTTCCATTGCCTCGTCAAAGGCTTTTTCTTCTTTTTTATGTTGTACAACAAGCTTTATAAGCTGACTATATGGTGGATAAAAAAGTTGCTTGCGCATATGTAATTCCTCACGATAAAAGCTCTCGTAATCTTGCTTTATTCCACAGCGAACCGCGTAGTGCTCCGGACTATAACTCTGTACAACAACTTTCCCACGGACCGTTCCCCGCCCTGCACGGCCAGCCGTTTGTGTAATCAGCATAAAACAACGCTCGGCTGCTCGGAAGTCTGGCATATTCAAACTTGAATCCGCACTTATAATACCCACTGCGGTTACGTTTGGTATATCATGCCCCTTCGCAACCATTTGTGTCCCTAACATTATATCGTACTTACCTGCTTTAAAATCTTCAAGAATATGTGTATGTGCAAACTTTCCCGTAGTCGTATCACGATCCATTCGAATGACCCGCGCCGACGGCACGAGTTCTTTCAACTCGTGCTCTAACTTTTCTGTCCCCGAACCAAAGTACTTAATATAACGACTCCCACATTCCGGGCAAACATCTGGTACTTCAGCACCAATATCGCAATGATGACACATAAGCTTTCCATTTTTATGATAAACAAGCGGCATGCTGCATTCTTTACATTTTACAACATATCCACAGGAACGGCACATAATAAATGTCGAGAAGCCTCGTCGATTCAACATAATAATAACCTGCTCTTTTTTTATTATGGTTTCTTCGATAAGCTTTTGAAGTGGCCGTGAAATAATTTTTCGATTTCCCATTTTCAATTCTTGTCGCATATCAACACACTTAATCTGGGGCAATGCCATATCACCAATACGTTTTGGTAAAGACAAAAGCATATCCTGCTGTTGTTGTGCGCTAAAATATGTCTCAATCGACGGCGTTGCACTACCAAGAACTAAGACCGCATCATTAAGCTCCGCCATTTTTTTTGCAACATCACGGGCATGATAACGTGGTGATTCATCTTGTTTATAAGATGAATCATGTTCTTCATCAAGAATAATGAGTCCAATATCATTCAACGGTGTAAAAAGTGCAGATCGAGCACCAATGACAATACCAATTTCGTTTTGCCGTATCCGTAATATTGCATCGTTACGTTCATTAACAGATAAACGGCTGTGCATAACAACAATATCGTGTGAAAAATATGCTTTAAATGAGCTGACAAGCTGACCTGTAAGTGCTATTTCTGGTACAAGCACAACTACCTGCCGTCCAATTTGTCGCACTTTTAATGCCGCTTCAATATACACCTGTGTTTTACCACTACCTGTAATACCATACAACAAAAAAACCTTTGAAAGCTTCTTTTCTACAGAAGTTTTTATTGCTGTCAGCGCTTTTTGCTGCGGTTCTGTAAGTTCAACCACTTTTTTTGCTTCTTGACCACTATCACGATAACTGTCACGTAACACACGTGTAGATTTCAAACAAACGATTCCCGCAGTTTCCATCGCATGGATTGTAGTTAATGATATTTTTTGTTCCTTTAATAATTGCAATTTTTGCTTTGGCTGTTTTGCTAATAGCTCCAAAAGATGCTTTTGTGCTGGCTTTTTCGTAAAGTCCATCAAAATGTTTTCATCGATCTTCACAATCAATTCCACATATTTTTCATAAGCACTATTTCCCTTTTTCTTTGCAGTATAGTCCCTACAAATAAAATTATACTGAAGAAGCTTTTCCAATACATTTTCAATATCCTCTAGCGGCATTGAAATTTTTTTTTTCAATGCCGCTTTATCGATACCGGCCTCTTTCCTAATGGCAGTATATACATCCGCGTAGCGCTGTACCATCAGTAAAGTTTTATCAACAGGTTCCGGCTCCTTAGCAAGATATACCGTCTTGATTTTGAGTCCGCTTTTCCCTGGCATAAAGAGACGCATAGTTTCAGCAAGTGAACATAAATAGAATGTTGCCATCCATTTTGCTATTTCCAGAGTTTTTGCTTGAAACCAGACTTCTTCATCAACTACATCAATTATGTCTTTAAGTTCTATGTTTGTTTCCTGAATATTTTTTATAGCGACAATAAAACCTTCTACCTTACGATTACCAAATGGAACAAAAACACGCCACCCTACTGTCAGAAATTTAAACATTTCAGGAACTTTATATGAATACGCTTTTGCTATATTTTTTACAGGTAAATTTGCAAACACTTCTGCTATAATCACTAAATCCCCACCAACTTTTCCCCATTTGCTTTACTGCTCTTATTGTTTCCTAGCCTTTTTCTGCATGCTGTAACCAATCATCCATATAGTAATCATAACAGCCGCAGGGAAAAAGTAAAGTCCCTTATTACCAATAAGTCCAATAATAATCACACCAATAATTTTATCATGTATGATCATTGTTCCTGCAGTCCATGCCAATATACCCGCTCCGACATAAACAAGTACCGGAAATCGGTTCATCCAACAGCCAATAATCTGGCTGCCCCAAACAACAATAGGAATACTAATCATCAATCCGAGAAAAACAAGCACAAAATCACCATGTGCAGCTCCTGCGACAGCAAGGACATTATCTACGCCCATTGCTGCATCAGCGATAATGATTGTTTTCACCGCCCCACGGAAACTCATCAAAGGTGAAATTTTCATATTTTCATTTGCAGGCTTTAGTAATCCTGCTGCAATCGGAATAAGAATCAAACCACCAAGTGCCTGCAGATAAGGAACTGTAAGTAACCATGCTGCAAGGACTGTCATAATTATACGAATAACAATAGCCCCTATAGTTCCTATATAGATTGCCTTCTTACGAATATTTTCTGGTAAACTATGAGATGCCATTGCAATAACAACTGCATTATCTCCGGCAAGTACAATATCCAAAATAATAATTGAACCCAATGCTGTTAAAAACTGTACGGATAAAATCTCCAATATTCTCACCTGTCCTTTTTCATCTTTGCAAAAAAAAACTTTTAGTGCAATGATTTCCATCACACTAAAAGTCTCACCGTATCAAATGTTCTTCATTTAACGCTATTGCCAGCCAAAATTGGCATGTATGTTGACAATAAACAAAATGGTTACTCCCCTTTAGTACTATATTATGTATTATAACAAATATACAAAAAAGGGGCAAGCTAATCTATAAGATAAAGCTCCAAATCTTGTCGTCCAAAC
>WSSedB1CaDRAFT_10000293_pt1 | contig 22542 bp, 14 predicted proteins | sample WetSurSB1Cattail_FD_9460 | JGI IMG/M metagenome (IMG submission 9460)
ATGTAGATAGGTACAAGCCATATGATAAAGCCGGGGCTTATGGAATACAGGAGTGGATCGGCATTATTGCATGCAGCCATATTGACGGTTCATATTTTAATGTGGTTGGTTTGCCTGTTCAGAAACTATATAAAGAACTTCAAAGATTTTTATAAACGGAATGCTAAAAGCATTTACTTTCAAACAATGTCAGATTAGATGAAAATTATTGCAGACGATAAAATCCCTTTTCTTAAAGGAGTTCTCGAACCATATGCAGAAGTAGTCTATGTTCCGGGGAAACTTATTAACAGGGATTTATTGATGGATTCGGATGCAATGCTTATCCGGACAAGGACAAAATGCACTGAGAATCTGCTTGAAGGGACAAAAGTCAGGTTTATTGGTACAGCTACCATAGGTTTCGATCATATTGATACAAAATATTGCAACAGAAAAAATATAACCTGGACAAATGCTCCCGGTTGCAATTCATATTCAGTTCAGCAATATATTGCGGCAGCTTTATTCAGGATCTCATCTGAATGTCACTTTGATCTGAAAGGTAAAACCTTAGGAATTATCGGTGTGGGTAATGTAGGGTCGAAAGTTGAAAATCTTGCACGGCTATTGGGGATGAAGGTTCTTTTGAACGATCCTCCCAGGGCACGGCTTGAAGGGAGAAAGAACTTCCGAAATCTTAATACGCTTTTGGCTGAGTCGGATATTGTGACGGTTCATGTCCCTCTAAATATGGCAGGTGAAGATTATACATACCATCTCTTTAATGAAAATAGTTTTAAAAAGATAAAAAAGGGAGCCTGGTTTTTAAATACATCAAGAGGTGAAGTTAATGATACAATTGCATTAAAGAATGCCCTGCAAGAGGGCAGACTAAGCGGGGCCGTAATTGATGTGTGGGAAAATGAGCCGGATATTGATGCTGAACTTTTACACCAGGTTTTAGTTGGCACACCTCATATAGCAGGATATTCTACCGATGGAAAAGCAAATGGCACTTCTATGGTTGTTAATGCCCTGAACAAATATTTTAATATATCTTCCGGAAACTGGTATCCTGAAAATATTCCTCTTCCCGCTTCTCCTGTCATATATATCGATTGTGATGAGAAGTCAGAGGAAGACATAATAAGGGAAGCAGTTATTTACACCTATAATATTGAAGATGAAAACTCCAGATTCCGGCTTTCATTACGCGATTTCGAAAAGCTGAGAGGTGAGTATCCGCTCAGAAGAGAATTTACATCTTATACTGTAGAGCTGAAAGGAGGAACCGGGCATGTCCGGCAGATTCTCAGTGGACTTGGTTTCAGGATCAGAGTCTGATTTCAAGGAATCTGGTTCAATGCATCCGCTTTACAGACTTAAGGTGGTAACCCTCTGTCTGGACAAAGCGTACTCTTTTACCTGAAAAACAAAAGCCTGTAACCTCGTGTCGAGTGATACGGAATCCTGTCCATCGAAGGCAATATTAATGAAAGGAATGTTGTCGTGGTCTTTTCTGAATACATCACTTACGGAAGCTACAAGTGTTCCCGGCATACAGGTAAACGGCAGAATGGCTGCAATACCAGATACACCCTTTTTAGTAAGCGCCATTGATGAACCGATTGCAACCGCAGGATCCCCATCGTAAAACTCATTCACATATTTGTTGCATAATGTAAGCATTTCGTGAAGGGATACGTCTTTTTGATGATCGGTGAATTTTTCAATGCCACGAAGGAGAGAAGCTGCAATAATTTCCTGACCCAATCCCTGAATCTTCGACTTAAGAATTCCTTTTTTATCATTCTTCCATCTGCTGTCGCGGGTAAAACGATATGTAGAATAAGTTATCCATTCAGAAAAAGGGGCAACAAACACTTCAACACCCAGATCTTCAAGTCTGTTTGAGATGTTACCATTACACGCTGAATTATCGCGCATGAATATCTCGCCGATAATAGAGACCACCGGTTTCCTTTGACTTTTATCAACCTTTATTGACAAATAATCTGATGTAATTCCTACAATTGTCTTATGAAGGCCTTCCGATCCTTTTTCTAAGCACTTAATGAGTCGGGCCAGGGCATCTTCGTAAAGATTATCTGAATCACCCTTGTTTAATTCGTAAGGCCGTGTTTCTCTGTGAAGTTTATGGAGAAAATCTGCAACCACAAATCCCTTCCAGGCATTAATCCGGAACTTTTGTCCCTGGTCTCCTGCAACATCTTCATATGATGTATCATTCGAAGGTGTAATAAGTTCTGCCTGGTGATATCCCAGTCTGTCAAAAAGTATCCTGTGAAATTGATTATACTGACCAAAACGGCAGGGACCGTTATGATCGGGCATAAAAAAGCTCATTTTTGATGGATCAGCGCCTGGTTCCTTAAGTTTCTTAAGGAAGCTTCCAGTGGTGCAGATCATTGGAAAACACTCTTTCGACGAAGTGTATTTTCTCCCGAGCGCCAGATCTTCTGCAGTCTGTTTTGGAAGCACCTCAGAAGCTATACCACAACTGCGTGCAGCTGCGGCAATCATATAAGCACTGTCGTTCATATATGGAAAGTACAGAACCCTGTCTTTTTGAGGTGATGCAGGACTGGGTCGCGGTCTGAAGACTGTCAGGTCTTTTTTATCATTTTTCTCAGAACCACTAAGACTATCAAGAAAAGCTTCGATACGTGTAATCATACCTGCATCGGCTGAATGTTCATCAATTTCCAGGTGAAGGAAGGGCTTCCCTTTCAGTTCTTCCGTAACATAATGCCATATAAATGAGTCGGGTCCGCACCGGAAGTTGCTTATATATACTGCATGAAGATTATCACTTTTAGCAACCAGCTGAGCTGCTGCAATTAGCTTTTGCCCATTTGGCCAGTACATATTTCTGTAATTTTTAAATATGTTGAAGGGAGACAAATCCAACATATCCAGGGGGATCGGCATTACATTCTGGCTTATAAGCTTTTCAACCAGTCCAAGATTAAGGTGTTGATCAGTGCTGTTATAAGGTCTTCCTAAAAGTACTACAGGGCGACAGTTTTCAGGAATTGTATTAAGTATATCCTTTCCATAACTTATAAGTCGATTATCGAATATTGTTTGCACAGCATCAGCTTTATATACTGCCTTTCTGATATCTGTTTTACTGATTCCGAATTTCTCACTGAAATATTCCGTCATCTCACTCATCAAAGCTGTTTCAAAGAATCTGAAATGAAGAGTTGGGATCAGTAGTTTTGATTCATCAATTTTACCTCTGAAGGCAGCCTTTATCATAAAAGGATAGGTCTGAATCCAAGGACAGTTGCAATTGTATGTTTTGTTATCTTTCTTTTTCTTGCTATTAACAATAAAAGGAAGGAAAATATAATCAACACCTTTCTCTATCAGATCAATAACATGACCATGTATCAGTTCAACCGGGAGACAGGTCTCCGCCGTAATTGATTCAATTGCTTTAGTTAAAAGCGATTTATCAGATTCTTTGGAAATCACTACTGTAAATCCAAGATCCTCAAAAAAAGTTCTCCAGAACGGAAATTGCTGAAAGAAGACCATAAGAGCTCTTGGAATACCTATTGTGGTTGATTTCCAAACCTCTTTCTCATCAAATCCTTCCATCAGCATTTCAGTTCTTTTTACAAAAAGATTCGGGATATTATTTTTTACTTTTTTCCTGTTGTCAGTCTCGTACTTTTCACAACGTCCTCCATAGTACAATGATTTCTTTTCACCCTTAATTTTCACTCTGCTTATTTCACAGTGGTTGGTGCATCCCTGGCACACAAATCTTCTGACGTCATATGTGACATTTCGAACGCCAAAACCTTTAAAACTGGTTTTTTGACCTTCTGCCATTGATTTCCTGGCAAGTATGGCAGCTCCGATAGCACCGGTCACATCAAAGTGAGGAGGTATAATAATCTTCTTACCGACGACCTGTTCAAAGGCAGCAACCACTGCCTTATTGTTGGTGACCCCTCCCTGGAAGAAAATTTTATTACCTATTCGTCTGTCACCTACTACCTTCTGGAGATAATTATATACTATTGAGTAGGCCAGTCCTCCAACAAGATTTTCGTTCCGGGCACCCTTCTGCATGAATGAATTGAGATCCGATTCCATGAATACCGTACAACGATCGCCAAGTTTTACCGGACATTCAGAACTGAGAGCCATACTGCCAAATTCCTCAACAATATTAATGTTAAGTTTTTCCGCCTGTTCCTCAAGGAACGACCCGGTACCGGCAGCACATACCTTATTCATTTCAAAATCAACCACTACACCATTTTCGATACTTATATACTTGGAATCCTGCCCCCCAATTTCGAAAATTGTATCAACTGTCGGGTCATAATCAATGGCCGCCGTTGCCTGGGCTGTAATCTCATTTACGATATTATCGGCACCGATAAAATCGCCTGTGAGATATCGCCCTGACCCGGTGGTTCCGGCTGCCAGAACAACAATATCTTCACCGACCTCATCGAAGATTTCAGTCATCCCTCTCTGGATAGCCTCAAGTGGTTTCCCTGCAGTTGGCAGATACCGTCGTGCCACAACACGGTGTTTTTCATCTATCAATACTACATTTGTACTGAGTGAACCGATGTCTAATCCAAGATAAACTCCAACTTTTTCATTTCCATTCTTATTGAAATGAACAGCCTTGTTATATTCCGCTAAAGACTCTTTAAGCGGTGGAAGACTGGCGAATTCAGTTGCTGTACCGGAGAGATACTTTTCAAGACTGGAAATATCAGGAAAATGGTTCATATCCAGCCTGTTGGCACGAGCATAATAGACTGCACCTATGGCTCCCATGGCAGAATGATGCGGTGGAATGATAAGTTCTCCGTCGACAAGATTCAGTGTTTCCCTGAATGCTCTTATCATTCCTGAATTTGCTGCAACTCCTCCTGAGAATATAACAGGTTTTCTTATTTCTTTACTCCTGGCAACATTGCTGCGGAAATTTCTGGCTAGGGCAAAACATAAACCAGCTACGATATCATGAAGTGGAGTAGCGATCTGTTGGTGATGTATCATATCACTTTTTGCAAAAACACTGCACCTACCAGCTATTCTGGGCGGATCAACCGATTTTAGCGCCATGTTTCCAAATTCATTCTCAATAGGAACTCCAATCCTCCTGGCCTGTTGATCTAAAAATGAACCTGTTCCTGCCGCACATATGCTGTTCATTTCAAAATCGACAAGTCTTGAATGTCCGTTTTCAGGATTTTTCTCAAGCAGAATTAACTTGGAATCTTCTCCCCCGATTTCTATGATTGTTCTTGCGTCCGGAAACAAAATGCCTGTTGAAGTGGCCTGAGCAATTATCTCATTAACAAAGACACCTCCTATAAGGCTGGTTGCAAGTTTTCCTCCACTCCCTGTTATTGCAATTCCTGTAATTTTTTCTGAAGTGTATTTCTCGAGCAGTGAGCTTAATCTGTCTTTGAGGACATTAAAAGGCTTTCCATGTATATAATCATAATACTCCTCAAGAATGTTGTTATTCTCATCGATAATAACTGTATTAAGTGAGACGGATCCGATATCAAAACCCAGGAAAAAATTAGAAGAAGATAATACAGAGAGAAAAGATTTAGCCGCCATAAGAGAGTATCCTTTCGGGTTAATTACAAATCTTTTGCAACTGAATGCTATAATTCAAATATATTATTTTCTGTCTAAAAAGCAATCTAAATATGCGATTTATTATTTTAACAGATGGTGTAATGTGTTAATTATCAGTTGTAATATTTTGATAAAACAATCAAAATAAGTTTATTCGAAATGTTGAATTCTAAATAACCATATTTTAAAAAACTAATGATTTCTACTTATACCCAATCTTCCGAAATTATTTCCCCGTTTATGCCTACAATGATTTTTTTGACTGGTACCTTTCTTAAAGCCTGACTGAGAGCTGTTCTGACCAACTGCAGGAGACCTCCGCAACATGGAACTTCCATCATCATTACTGTTATCGTATTCACTTTAGCTGTATCGATCATTATGATAAGTTTTTCAATATATGAATCAAGTCCCTGGTCAAGTTTTGGGCAGGCTATTGCAATAGATTTATCTTTTAAATATTTCCCATGAAAACTACCCATCGAGTATGCCACACAGTCGGCCGTAAGTAAAAGATCAGAATTTTTATAGTACACTGCATTCGGATTTACAAGATGCATCTGTACTGGCCACTGTCTAAGTTCTGAGGGTTGATCTGTTGGCATAACACGAGCAACAGGTTTTTCAATAACCATGGCTCTTGATCCCGGACAACTGCCTCCCTCATGATGATGTTGAGGTTGAGGTTGAATCACTGGTACTTTACCATGATTATGAACCTCGCTCATTACTTCGTCGAGATTGAACATAAGATCTGCTCTGTTGCTTTTCAGATAAGAAACACCATCCTGGAGAAAACCCGTTTCACCATGATCCTTAAGATGTTTAAGATGCGCGATAATTGTATTTTTGCCCTTATCTTTCATTTTTTCAATAACCCGTATCTCGTTATACGGATCAGCTTCCCTTGTTTCAATAGTGATAGCTCCCTCAGGGCAATGTCCTATACAGGCGCCAAGTCCATCGCACATTAGTTCGCTTACCAGCCTAACCTTTCCATCAATTACCTGCAATGCTCCTTCATGGCAGTTTGGTACACATTGGCCACAACCGTTGCACAATTCCTCATCAACCTTTAAAATATCCCGTTTCATATTATAATTATTAGATTTTTCTACTGCAAAATTGTACAAATGGGTTGAGCTTTATTGTAACAGATGTTACAAAATAACTTTTTCCTCTGATTAATTTTCTCAACTACTTTTATTCCCCCTCTTTACGCTGTCTGTTCTTTTACACATTTATCAATGACATTGAATAGTCAATGAGATAACCGAAGGTGAAATCCATAAAACACGTAGTGGTATCGAGTTTAAAGTAGTTTCACAGTGGAATTTCAGATTAAATTTTAGCTCTGTTTATTATGATGTTTATCCTGTATTACCCTATGTAAGCTTCATGTATCTCAGTGGTTAAGTAGCATTATATTTTTTCTGCCCGCAGTACACAATCAGATAAAGGGTATGAAGTGCGTGTATACAGTTACCAAAGCGTTTGTTAAGGGACAGGCAAATTACTACTTTTACAAAAAAATGCATGGATTTTTCTCTTTTGGTTGAGTGCCCTCTTTTTAAGGGAATGAGTGCTGATGATGTTCAGGCAATGATGGCTGGCGTACCTTTCAGGGTTAAGAAGTTTCAGGAAGGTTCGATGATAGTTCAAAGCGGTGACCCTGTGAATGCGTTGATGATTGTAATAAGTGGTATTGTAAAAGGAGAAATGGTAGATTATTCCGGCAGAGTAATTAAGATTGAAGACATTCCTGCTCCGGGAGCTCTGGCTGCTGCATTCCTGTTTGGTAACCGAAATATCTTTCCTGTGAATGTAATTGCTGTTAAAGATGGAGAATTGCTTTTTATTGAGAAACCTGATTTTTTAAAACTATTAATGAAATCGGATACTCTCCTTATCAATTTCATGGATATGATCTCAACGCGTTCTCAATTCCTTTCGGAGAAAATAAAATTCTTAAATTTTAAAACAATAAAGGAAAAACTTGCCTATTATATACTTCAGAAATCAGGGAAGGACAGATTAATAATTACTCTCGATATGACGCAGAATGACCTTGGTGATTTTTTCGGTGTGGCCAGGCCATCAATTGCCAGGGCTCTTGGTGAACTCGCATCAGAAGGTCTTNTAGAAGCAAAGGGTAAAAATATCAGGATAATTGATAAAGAAGGACTTGCGGATCTTACAGTTAACTNATCTATTGCTCTTAAACCGGAAAAACTGAATCCTTGTCTGTTGGGAGGGAAATTATGAAACAGGTTCCTTCATCTATTTTACTATCGACCTCTATGGTTCCATGATTTATTTTTACCAGCTCATAGCAAAGCTTAAGCCCCAATCCGGTTCCCTTCTCGTTTTCAGTACCGGGTGTGCTTTCAATCTCTGTGGCTGTAAAAAGATATTTTTGTTTGGTTTCCGGAATACCTGTTCCATTGTCACATACTTTCAGCATTATACCTTCACCATTCATTGATTTGTCTTTAAGCAAAATACTTATTCTGCCTCCCCTTGGTGTATATTTTACAGCATTCGACAAAAGATTTCTGATAATTATATCCAGAAGATCTTTATCAAAGTAAGCTATTGAATTTCCAACCTGAGTGAAATTGACTAAAATCTCTTTTTTGTCAGCCGTTTCTTTAAAGATACTCAGGTTTGTAAGTATAATGTCAGCCAGATCGCGCCTTTCAGGAGAAAATTTAATTTTTTCCTCCTGGTCACGTCCCCATACCAGCATGTTTTCCAGCAGACTAATTACCATCTGAGCATACTGGATACTTGAGTTTGCAAAAGTATCATATTTCTCTTTGTACTCTTTTTCTTTAAGCAGATTCAGCATATACAGAATATTTACCACAGGGCTTCTCAAATCGTGTGCTATAACTGAGAAAATCCTGTTTTTAATCTGAATTGTATCTGATAATTGTTTGTTTTGTGTTGCAATCATTGTATTCTGCTTTTCAATTTCCTGATTCCTGTTTTTCAGCTCCTGGGTTCTGTCATTCACGAGTTGTTCCAGGTTACGATTGACAAAAGCAAGCTCCTTCTGAAGAATTTCATTTTCATGGAATGCCTTTATCCATTTGTACATGATAAGAGCAGTCTGAATGAAAACAAAAATTATAATTATGTATGTTAGCAGGTAACCATAGTTACTTTCCGATTTTCCCATAGATACTCTAAGATCATGAAAACCTGCAAATAACAGTAGAATAAATGCCAGGAAATAAATAAAATCCAGACCATTCCCCTTCAGTGTCCCGATGAAACTTCTGTAAATTAAATACACCATCAGCAGAGTCATCAAGGGGTAATAGGCAAGGGACGAATAGCTGAATATACTTACAGGAAGAAAAAGAGTTAAGACAGCAGTAAAGGAGAATAAAATTGAAATAACCCATGCTACAATCCTGGCAAAAACTGAGGGATAGAGATTGGATACAAACCACGCCCAGCCGATTATAACAAGGTATAGCATAAGATATTCAGACCTTACTATCCAAACCCATTTCATATTGAACAGGTTGAGAATAAGAAAATTAGAAGTAAAAAGGGGTCTTAACGCCAGACCAATAGTTGTAAGGCTGAATGAGCCTAAGATTTTTTCAGCCGGATTTAGAATAAAAAACAGGAGGAAGAATATAGAGAAACCTAAAAGCAGGCTGATTACTGACCATTCTGCAGCCCAATTGTTTGCCAGTTGTTTCTGAATTTCTCTAAAAGTACCAATTTTAACCGGCAACCAGAATCCGCCACGTCGATGATTGAAGTTTGATACATTTATTATAATCCTGAGAGAATCTGATTCCGGTATAATTTTGAAAAAATTCCTTTTATACTCTGGTATTGTTTCTTCAGCAGTTTTTCCAGGTGTCCCATTACCTCCCAGATACTTCCCGTTAATGTAAATATCATAAGATGAATCAAATACCGGAAGATCAATCCCGAGAGCTTTATTATATCCTTTTGGGAAAAGTATAGTCAACCGGTAAGTTGCATATCCGAATTTTTCAGTTTTTACTGACTCCTGAGGATAATTTGTCCAATAAGATGGTACAATACCATAAAAATCGGGTTTATAATTTCCGGTACTGAAATCTTTTGGTATGAGCTTCTTCTTCCAGTAAAACTCCCACTCTCCATTAAGCTTGATTATGAAATGATCAGGATTCCCGATTTCGCGCAGGTCAAGAATACCTTTTACAGCTATTGGTGAATGCGATTTTGCATTCAAAGTCAGTGTAAGAAAGGATAGCAAAAAATATAAAAGGATTTGCCTTATTCTCATTTTAGATTGGCGAACTTGTTAATTTACAAATATAAATCTTTTAATAGAACAACGGCACTGTTAGTCAATTTGGAGAGAGTTAAAGGGTATTAAACAGGATTTACCGTCTTAACCGGCGATTCGCTTTGCTCTTACCTACTCATTGAGGAACAGGGAGAACATATAACGTTCTTATAGGGAAGTTAGTGTTAGCTTATGTAATTATATCAGGGGTCCTTAATTACTAAAAATAGTTTATTATTGAAAGCCGAAATTCTCATTAATTAACCGTTTTTTTAAAGGTGATATATACAACAAAAAGGAAAGACACCGGGCGGTGTCTTTTCCTCGATTAACCTAAACCTGATCGTTGAAGTCGCCGAATGGCGATTGTAGAGAAATTAAATTTATTGTTAAATTATTCTTTTCATGTCTATTCTAAAACTAAAACAAATGAATCACTTAAAAGTTTAATATTTTTTTTGATGTCATTCAATGTATAGACGTTTGATAACCAAAAATGTTGCATTTTTTTTGTTAATGATTTGTTAATCATTTGTTAAAATTTCATATTTAACTGGTATTCAATTATATAAAATTGAATTTTAATGATGATTCTAAGGTGAAAAATGCAGAAAATCAGGTTATTTTCCTAATCTATACATCGTTTCATATCCGGAAACTATTTCAAGTGAATATCTCAGGTACGTATCTTGAGGATCTGTCATTAACAAGAAATTCTTTTTTCTTATTATTTTTAACACTCATCAGAATTATTTAACTTGCACCCTTCTTTAATATTATGATGTTAGCAAAACTTAGATATCAATTCATGATGCAACGCCTTGGCAGAAGGCTCTACTGTTGTCTGATGTTCTATAGTTTTTAACCTTGGTTTTATTCTGATTTGTAGAATAGGACATATTTAATCTCCAATACAAATATTTGTTTTAGTTATATTCACTTTCTAATGAAAGGACTCATTTTCAGCGTTAAAAGATATTCGATTCATGATGGTCCCGGGATCAGAGTGACATTCTTTATGAAAGGGTGCCCACTGAGCTGTTTGTGGTGCCATAATCCGGAGGGAATATCTCCTTTTCAGGAAACAGTGGTTAAGCATAACAGGGTAGGTGACAAGGAATTCAATAGTAATGAGGAAGTAGGGAAATTCTACACGGTTGGCACTATGCTTGGAATTCTTGGTAAGGAGGAGGTTTTCATGAATCAGTCAAAAGGGGGGGTAACATTTTCAGGTGGAGAACCTATGCATCAGTTTGAATTTCTGTTTGATGCATTAAAAGCATGTAAGGAATACGGATACCATACAGCAGTTGACACTTCAGGTTATGCGGTAAAAGAAAATTTTGAATCAATAATTCCATTCACCGACCTTTTCCTTTTCGACATTAAACACCTTGATGATACAAAACATATTGAACTAACCGGGGTCTCTAACAGAACTATTCTTGATAATTACCTGCTTTTGCTTGAGAGTGGCAGAGACATAATAGTGAGAATTCCGGTCATTCCAGGTTATAATGATGATCAGGAGCATCTGAACAGACTGAGACAGTTTATTACTACAACAAAAACAGAGTCATTAAAAAAGATTAATCTTCTTCCTTTTCACAAAATCGGATCTTCAAAATATAGGAGATTCAATATTCCTTACAGTATGGGAAATGTTGAACCACCGGAAAAAGAAAAAATGCAGATAATTAAAAAATTTTTCATGGAGACAGGAATTCCGGTAAAAATCGGAGGATGAGAACCTATGTAGGAACGTTGCATGCAACGTTCCTACATATTTAAAAATAAACTGTTCAGTTATTAATATCTTATTTACTATTATGAATATTTCATCCAGAGTTCAAAAATTAAGAGAACAGAGTCTCAATGCAGTGGAAAAGATCAGTGCCGAAAGAGCATTGCTGATAACACAGTTTTATAAGAGTGATGAGGCTCGCGAGTTATCCGTGCCTGTAAAAAGAGCCAGGGCATTCGAATATCTCCTGAAAAACAAGAAGATATGTATAAATGAGGGCGAATTAATAGTAGGAGAGAGAGGGCCTGCTCCTAAAGAAACACCTACTTACCCCGAGATAAGCCTGCATTCTTTGCAAGATCTTGAAATCCTGAATTCAAGGGAAAAAGTGTTTTTCAAAGTCGATGATGAAGTGAAAACCATATATGAGAAGGAGATTATTCCCTTCTGGAAAGGTAAAAGTAACCGCGACCGGATAATGGCACTGATGACTCCGGAATGGATGAAAGCTTATAAAGCAGGTGTGTTTACCGAATTTCAGGAGCAACGCGCTCCAGGACATACTGTACTGGGCTATAAAATGTTCAAAACAGGGTTTCTGGCATTAAAGAAAGAGATAAAAGCAGCAATAGACGCTCTTGATTTTTTCAATGATGATAATGCATTTGAAAAGCATGAAGAATTGGAAGCCATGGATATTGCATGTGATGCAATAATTATGTATGCCAATCGTCATGCTGACGAACTTGAAAAGCTTGCGCTTATCGAAACTAATGCTGACAGAAAAGCCGAATTATTAAGGATGGCGTATATCTGCCGTAAAGTCCCGGCCAATGCACCTGAAACGGTTCATGAAATGCTTCAGCATTACTGGTTTATTCATTTGGGAGTAATAACAGAACTGAATCCATGGGACTCTTTTAACCCTGGCCGGCTTGACCAGCATTTATACCCGGTATACAAAAAAGCTAAAGAATCAGGATCACTTTCAGATTTTGAATTAGATGAACTCCTGGGCTGCTTCTGGGTAAAATTCAATAACCATCCATCACCACCCAAAATGGGGGTAACCGCAAGTGAAAGTAATACCTATACCGATTTTTGTCTTATTAATCTCGGAGGCGTAAAAGCCGATGGAACCGATGCAGTTAATGAAATGTCGTATATTCTCCTCGATGTTATAAAAGAGATGCGCATATTGCAGCCGAGTTCGATGGTTCAGATCTCTAAAAAAAGTCCCGACAGGTTTGTATATAAAGCTCTCGATATTATTAGGACCGGATTCGGACAACCTTCATGTTTTAACACTGAGGCTATAATCCAGGAGTTGCTGAGACAGGGGAAAAATTTAATTGACGCACGTAATGGAGGAGCTTCCGGATGTGTTGAAACAGGAGCATTCGGTACTGAAGCATACTGGTTGACAGGATACTTTAACCTGCCAAAGGTTCTTGAGCTTACTCTGAACAATGGATTTGATAAAATGACTGATAAGTATATCGGATTAAAAACTGGTTTTGGATCAGATTACAAGAGTTTTGATGATCTGATAGAAGCATTTAAATTGCAGGTTGATTACTTTGCAGATATAAAAATCAGAGCTAATAATGTAATTGAAAAAACATTCGCCAAATGGTTGCCTGTACCATTTTTATCGTTACTTGTAGAAGATTGTATTTTGAATGGTAAAGATTATAATGCCGGTGGAGCCAGATATAACACATCTTATATCCAGGGAGTGGGACTTGGAAGCATAACTGATATGCTGACTTCAATCCGCTATAATGTATATGATAATGAGAAGTTTAGCTGGGAAGAATTGACTAAGGCGATGGATTCGGATTTTAAGGGATACGAACAGGTTCAGTGCGATTTGATTTATAGTACACCAAAATTTGGTAATGACGATGATTATGCAGATTGTCAGGCTGTTACTGTCTTTGAAATTTATTATGATGCGGTTAACGGCAGGGCAAATACGAGAGGGGGAGTACATCGGATAAATATGTTACCCACTACATCACATGTCTATTTTGGAAGCGTTATTGGTGCTACTCCTGATGGCCGGAACGCTCACCTGCCTCTTTCCGAGGGTATTTCACCATTTCAGGGTGTCGATCATAATGGCCCAACGTCCGTAATTAAATCTGCCTCGAAGATTGACCATCTGCGTACAGGCGGGACTCTTTTAAATCAGAAGTTCTCTCCCTCCTTTTTTGAAGATGAGGACAGTTATGAAAAGCTTACAGCCTTGATCCGCAGCTATTTCAGTCTCGATGGTCATCACATTCAATTCAATGTTGTAAATGCTGAAACTCTTAAGGATGCGCAGAAGCATCCCGAATGGTACCGCGATCTTATCGTTCGGGTAGCTGGTTACAGCGATTATTTCAACGATCTTGGAGAGGACCTGCAGAATGAGATCATAAAGAGGACAGAACATGAGGAAGTGTGAACCTGGCCCCGTCCCCTTCATTAATTCTTAAAGAGCTGGTGTGTATATTAATTGATGCTATTTCTTCTTATCCTTTGTTTCACTGAATACTGATGTTGCAGTTGCAATGACACCTGCAATATCAGACATATTCGATGGAATTATTAAAGTGTTATTTGTCTTGGCAAGATTTCCAAATGCCATAAGGTATTGTTCGGCGATCCTCAGATTAACAGCGTTTAAACCGTTCTCCTCGGATATTGCAGATGAAATAGATCTCAAACCATTTGATGTTGCTTTTGCGATTTGTTCAATTTCAGAGGCACGTCCGGCTGCTTCATTAATTCGTTTCTGCATCTCACCTTCTGAATTCTTGATAAGAGCCTGTTTATCTCCTTCAGCAACATTTATCTTTGCCTGTTTTGCTCCTTCTGATTCGGCGATAATTGCCCTTTTCTCCCTTTCGGCTCTCATCTGTTTTTCCATCGCATCTTTTATGCTCTGAGGAGGAGAAATATTTTTCACCTCATAACGGGTTACCTTTACTCCCCACGGTTCACTGGCCTTATCCACAGCTTCAACGATTGTAACATTTATTGTTTCACGTTCTTCAAATGTTTTGTCGAGTTCCAGCTTCCCGATTACACTTCTCATGGTTGTCTGTGCTATCTGAATAGATGCAAATCTGTAATTATCAATGCCATAGGATGCTTTCTGAGGATCCAGTACCTGGAGATAAAGGATTCCATCAACTTCTACCGCAATATTATCGCGGGTGATACATATCTGAGGTGCAACATCAATTGCCTGTTCTTTGAGTGTGTGCCTGTACCTTACTTTATCGAAAAAAGGAATGAGTAACTGGAAACCTGCTGTATAGGTTGCTCTGTACTTTCCCAGCCTTTCAACAATAATGGCTGTTCTCTGGGGAACAATTTTTATCATTGATGCAATCAGAATAAATCCTAAAAAGATTACCCCGATAAGAATAAGAGTTGTACTTGATCCTTCCATTTTAATTATTTTTTAGGTTCAACTAATAATTTAAAACTATCTTTTTTAATGATTATAACTCTCTGTCCTTTACTTATCTCCGATCCAGATTCAGCAGTCCATGTTGTTCCTTTAAACTCTACTTTGCCTTGTTTAATACCACCAAAATCGATGGTGGCCAGTGCCTCTTTTCCTGTAAACTCATCCTCTACATCGTCAGAATGTGTTCTCTTACTATTCAGGAATTTTTTCTGAATAACTCTTCTTAGTGCCAGAAGAAGAAGAAGTGAGGATAAAGCAAATATTATGATCTGCAGATTGATTCCTGGACTGAAAATAAGGCAGACGAGGGCCGTGATCCAGGCTCCAAGACCGAAGAAAAAAATAATTAACCCCGGGATGACCAATTCGAGCAGAAACAGTCCCAGACCGAGGATGAACCAAAATAGTTCAGGTCGGGAAAAAACGATTGTGACCATGATGGATAAATTAATATTGTTAGCGAGATAAATGATTTATATGAAGTAAAGATATAATAAAATTTACACAAAATTCAAACTAAAACTGAACTTATGATAAGGTTCTCACTGCTAAAATCGCCATCTTTCATTATGATAAAACTTTTTTAAGTTCCAGATGTTTCATGGACCTGGTAACTTGTTTACTATGTGGAACAGGTAAGCGATATAAATAAATTTTAAAGATTCGTTTATTTTTCGTAAATTATATGGTTTGGAATTACGAAGGAACTAGTCTGATTTCTGACATATCTCATCCGTTATCTATACGGGATAAATAGTTCATATTTAGATAAATACATACTCTCTATTTCAGCATCTTCAATGAGATAAACATTAAGTGAGGTAAGTGATATGGAAAAGTTTTTTGATTATTTTGATGGTCGCTACAGAGAGTCAATATTAAAAAGATCTCCTGTAGAAGATGGTCCGGTTATTACCATTTCACGTCAGACAGGTTGTGATGCCAGACAGGTAGCTGCAACTCTGGTAAACGAGCTTAACCATAAATATGGCACAACAAAATGGAAATGGGTGGATAAGGATATCATATATGCAATTGCAAAAGAGTTAAATACAGATACTCAACGTGTTGAAAATTTTTATAATGGTTTTGAATTATCAAATCTTTCTGAAATGATTATGGCATTTTCGGGTGGTTTTGTTACCGACCTGAGAGTAAAAAAAGCCATAAGAGATGTTGTATTATCAATGTGTAAGGAGGGATTTCTCATTCTCGTAGGCAGAGGAGGTGCTGCTCTTGCTCACGATATTGTTGATGCACTTCATATCAGGTTGGTTGCGCCGTTTTACTGGAGAGTTGATAATGTGATGAAGAAGAAAAATATGAATATTGAAGCTGCTGAAACATATGTGGTAGATACAGATGAAAAAAGATTTAATCTGATACGTTCATTCCTTGACAAAAAGACAATGAACATTGATCATCTTTTCGATGCTACATTAAACCGAAGCTCTTTTGCAATACAGGATATAGCTGATATGATCATTTCTTTATATGAAAAGAAGGTTGTAAAGCAAATAGCAGAACGAAAGAAGATCAATTTAATTATTTAATCATCGCCTGTCAACTCCTGTTTTAAAAAGCTGGTACCATGTGTTTCAGCTCTTTATAATACTTTCCATTATACTCCCAAACATTTGCCTACTGTTTGTATGTGCTCACTGATTCTTCTGTCGAGACTTTTCTTATAAGCATCCCAGTCAGAAATGGGGTATTTAGCTACACCACTATCCATTGCTGCTTTAGCCACTGCCGGAGCGACGCATGAAATTAATCTCGGGTCAACCGGTTTTGGAATAATATATTCTTTACCAAAACTTAGTTTTTCAATATTATAGGCTTTTAAGACCGTGTCAGGTACAGGTTCTTTAGCCAGGGCAGCCAATGCTTTAGAAGCGGCAAGTTTCATCTCTTCATTAATAGTAGAGGCTCTGACATCCAATGCACCTCTGAATATGAACGGAAACCCCAGAACATTATTAATCTGATTTGGATAATCTGATCTGCCGGTAGCAAAGATCATATCATTCCTCGTTGCCATAGCGTCTTCGAAAGAGATTTCAGGATTAGGATTTGCCATGGCAAAAATGATTGGATTGTCAGCCATAGATGCCAGCATCTCTTTAGTCATAATACATGCAGTTGACAGACCCAGAAACAGATCTGCGCCATTAAGGGCCTGTTCCAGAGAGTCCACATCCCTACCGGTAATGAATTCCTGTTTATATACATTGAGGTCTTTCCTTTTTTTATTAATAACACCTTTCGAGTCGCACATCACAATATTTTCCTTTCGTACTCCAAGGGAAACATATAATCTGGAACATGAAATAGCTGCCGCACCGGCTCCACAAACCACCATCTTCAAATCTTCAATTTTTCTTCCCGTTATTTCCAGCGAATTCAGCAAACCGGCCCCCGAGATAATTGCAGTTCCATGCTGATCATCATGAAAAACCGGAATGTCAAGCAACTTTTTTAGTTTTGTTTCAACTTCAAAACATTCAGGCGATTTAATATCTTCAAGGTTTATTCCACCGAATGTTGGAGCAATTTGTCTGCAGAACTCAATTAATTTTACCGGATCTTTTTCATTGACCTCAATATCAAATACATCAACATCGGCAAATACCTTAAACAGAAGACCTTTTCCTTCCATTACAGGCTTCCCGGCCATGGCACCAATGTCACCAAGCCCCAGAACAGCAGTGCCATTTGATATGACAGCTACAAGATTCCCTTTAGCCGTATAATTGTAAACATCTTCAGGGTTCTTTTCTATTTCAAGACAGGGATACGCAACACCAGGTGTATATGCCAGGCTAAGATCAAATTGTGTCGAATAAGGTTTGGTAGGTATGACTTCTATTTTGCCGTGACGTCCTCTGCTATGATAGAGAAGCGCATCCTCTTTTGTAACTTTATGCATGACGTTATATTTAAATTAAGTATTTCGAAATTATAGAATTAGCTCTTTATCTTTAAAAGAATGAAAATCAGAAATAGGCTATTCGAATTTACAACTAAAATATCAATATTTGTATGAGATAAATCAGTGAAATGTTCCTCTAAGATTATTTTATAATGACTGTTTGCGTCCAACCACTCTTAAAGGCCTCATCAGATATTTTGATCATTATGTAAATTTCGTTTCCGATAATAAGGGAAGAAGTACTATCTTGATTTTAACCAAACTTCAGTCTATATTAAGAGGGATTTTAATAATGCATTAAATATATTTTGCATTAACGACAAATTTAGATATTTTCAACGGCAGTTTTTGGAATAGTTTTAACAAGGTTAATATTTATTTTTCACATGAATAAAAACATTGCAATAGGTACTGATATAGGTGGAAGTCATATCAGTTGTGTGGCTGTTGATTTGGTATCGGGTAAGATCATCAGGGATTCTCTTACAGAAAGATCAGTAGATAATCAGGCTCAGGCAAGCGAGATAATTGGTACATGGGCAGACGCATTGTCAGCTTCTTTGGCGAAAGTTCCTTCCGGGGATGTCAAAGGAATAGGATTTGCAATGCCAGGTCCGTTTGATTATGTTAAAGGTATCAGCTATATCAAGGGAGTTGCAAAATATGAGAATCTCTATGGGGTGAATGTCACTGAAGCAATAGCTGAAAATCTGGGTCTTCACAATGACTTTCTCATCAGGTTCATGAACGATGCTTCTGCTTTTGCCGTAGGAGAAGCATGGGCTGGCAGCGCCTCAGGCTTTAACAGATCACTTTCAATTACCCTGGGAACCGGCTTTGGCTCAGCTTTTATAAGTAAACGTATCCCAATTGTTGATGGACCACAGGTACCCAGATTAGGTTGCATTTATCACCTGCCGTATAAAGAAGGTATAGCTGATGACTATTTTTCAACCCGTGGTTTGTTATCAAGGTATAAGAAGGTTACTGGCAAGGAACTGAGTGGAGTCAAAGAGCTCGCCTCATTGGCACCAACTGATAAAGCTGTTATGGATCTCTTCATTGATTTTGGGGTCAGAGCGGGGGAATTTCTTGCACCATGGCTTATAAAATTCAACGCCGAAATCTTAGTAATAGGGGGGAATATTTCTAATGCATATAATCTTTTCGGCGAAGTCTTTGAAGACAGTTTGAAAAAGGAGAATTGTTTTTGTGAGGTAGCTCTTTCCAATCTTAAAGAAGATGCTGCTCTTCTTGGAAGCGCCTATTTGCTCGATGATAATTTCTGGAAATCTGTTCAACATGCCCTGCCATTAATGTAATATAAAAGATATAAAACACACCACGCTGGTCGAATAGCGGATAAAATATAAAATAACCTTAACCTTAACCTTAACCTTAACCTTAACCTACATGACAACACAAAAAGTGAATATCTCCAAAATACTTCCGGTTCTTATTGGATTTTTTGTAATGGGCTTCGTTGATTTAGTAGGTATAGCCACTAATTACGTAAAAGCTGATTTTCATCTATCGGATACAATGGCAAATTTGTTGCCCTCAATGGTTTTCTTTTGGTTCCTGGTATTTTCCGTGCCTACAGGATTATTAATGAATAAAATTGGCAGGAAAAACACCGTTCTTCTTAGTTTAATTATAACTCTTCCGGCTTTGCTCATTCCTATATTAACTTATTCCTTTAGCTCAATGTTAATTTCTTTTACATTATTGGGCATAGGTAATACAATGATGCAGGTTTCATTAAATCCATTGTTAGCAAATATTGTTGACGAGAAAAGAATGGCAAGCACACTGACATTTGGGCAATTTATCAAGGCCATCGCCTCTTTTGTTGCTCCAATTTTTGCTGCATGGGCTGTTGTGAGGTTTTTAGACTGGAGAATGATTATGTTCCCGATATTTTTAGCAATATGCTTTTTTGTTTTAGCATGGCTGTTCTTTACAAAAATTAAAGAGAAGAATATCGAAACCAGAGTAGCCTCTTTTAAGGAGTGTTTCTCATTACTTGGAGATATATCCATTTTACTTTTATTTTTGGGCATTATGGCTCATGTGGGACTAGATGTCGGTATTAACACTACGGCTCCAAAACTACTTATGGAACGACTGCATATCGACCTTTCTGATGCAGGTTATGCAACCAGTTTCTATTTTATTTTCCGTACTGCGGGATGTTTATTGGGATCAGGTCTATTGGCTAAATTCTCTGCAAAGAAAGTTTTTATTGTAAGTTTAAGCATGATCCTTATTGGGATAATATGTCTGTTTATACCCGATAAAACTATAATGTACTCTGGTATTGCCTTATTTGGACTGGGCAATTCGAATATTTTCTCTATTATCTTTTCTCAGGCTCTTTTACATAAGCCAACATCTCATAATGAGGTTTCGGGGCTAATGATAATGGGTATTTTTGGAGGAGCTGTTTTTCCATTGATTATGGGGGTTTCGTCCGATTTTTTTGGCGGACAATCTGGTGCACTGTTTGTTCTTCTGTTTTGTGTTGCATATCTGCTGGCATTTGTTTCAACGAAAATTAAAACCTTTGCTTCTGTTGAATAAAACATAAAACTAGGTTAGTGATCTGGGGAATGTTGCTTTTGGAATGTCAATTCTGATAATCTGCATGATCTATCTGCTGTCAGTTTCTATTTACAGTCTGAAAAGATAAATTATCTTTCAATCAACTCGTGAAATTATCGTCTATGGTGTGTCTGAAAAGACCTTTGTGAACCTTCAGGATAACCTTTGTGCACCTTTGTGGTAAACCATAATTTATTGAACCACAAAGGATCACAAAGTAAGGCATAAAGTAACACAAAGAGAGTGGATAGAAAATTAATAACTTTTTAGACTCCCCCTTTTTTTAATCTGATTATCGTTCATCCACTCAGATCTTATATATATACATTAAAACTGACGGTTCATACAAAACCTGTTTTTAGAGAGAGATCTTATGAAAGATCGGATTACTTTTAAGGGTGATTTTGAAGAGTCTGTAGATGTATAAATGGGGATTTAAAAATGGGAATAATATTCACTTCAATTCAATTCTGCTATTATCTGTTTTGTTCTTATTGTTAACTGGTTGCAGGAGCAACATGGGGGAATCAGAAAAGAGCCGGGTTAATGGAAAAAATTTGCAGGGAATGACACCTGATATAATTTCTTCATATGTTAAGTTTCGGTCATATCAGAATCCCGATTCAACCTGGGGTTACACAATATTCGTGAATAGCAGGCCTTACATGCATTATAGCAGAATTCACCTTAAAAAATATTCATCTGGTTTTTCATCAAAGAAAGATGCTGATATGGTTGCTGAACTTATTGTTAAAATGATTCAGAATGGGACCCTTGAACCAAAGCTGGATGAAAAAACTTTAGATAGTCTTTATTTAAAAATGGATAGAAAAAAATAATTGAGGTTCGTAGTTTTTAGGTTTAGTTCTTTTTTGTTCCGGAGTTCCCCTTTCCCCATATTCCCAAATACTCCGGAACATTTTAACCCTCTTCGCTGTGAGTATTGTCTTTTGACAAACTTAAAATCAGTCCGAAGAGGGTTCTTCTTTTATTCTGAGAATAGCATCAGACACATACAGGTTTATTAAAAATAGAACTTCTTCCACTTGTATTTTGCTCTTAAAACATGCAAATTGCGTAATAATTCATGATTCGGAATTCGTATTTTTTTATCAAAAGCAAATATTTGCAACATGAAAGAAGATAAATCAGGGAGAAGGAATTTTCTTAAGAAATCAGCTGCTGCACTTGTCGCCTTTACAATTGTGCCAAGGCATGTATTTGGAGGTAATGGCTTTACTCCTCCAAGCGATCAGCTAACAAAAGGTATTGTCGGAGTAGGTGGCATGGGGAGAAACCATTTTGATTATGAAGGAACACGTCTGCTGGCAGTATGCGATGTTGATAAGACTCATCTTGACCAGGCGGTTGCTGCCGCAGGCGGGAATATTTCTGGATATCGTGATTTCCGTGAATTAATTGGCAGACCCGACATTGATATCGTTCACATTGCAACGCCTCCTCACTGGCATGGAATAATTTCCAGGATGTCTGCTGAGGCAGGTAAGGACATCTGGTGCGAGAAACCTATGACACATACGATTGGCGAAGGCATAAAAGTGGTGGAGGCTGTTCAGAAATACGGAAGAATGTTCCGTCTGAATACATGGTTCAGGTTTAAAGATCAGTTTTATGGTTTGGGTACTACGGTTAAACCATTGAAGAAACTTGTCGATAGCGGAGTGCTGGGTTGGCCTTTAAAAGTAACAGTAAGTGGAATAACAGGTTACGACTGGAAATTTTATTGGAGCGGTCTTTATAATCTTAAACCGATGCCTGTTCCTCCCGAACTCGACTACGACTTCTGGCTTGGTCCGGCACCATTCAAACCATACAATCCCGAGCGTGTACAT